>ERZ1066130.4-NODE-4-length-167838-cov-16.268496_pt1 | contig 167838 bp, 126 predicted proteins | sample MGYA00382777_ERZ1066130 | MGnify/ENA primary metagenome ERZ1066130 (study PRJEB33369, sample SAMEA5778360) | biofilm metagenome | biome: Industrial cooling water; feature: Water cooling tower basin; material: Biofilm | place: United Arab Emirates | collected...
ACGATCAAGGGCCGCTCGGTCACACAGATCGAGATGAACCAGTCCCTGCTCAAGTTCGAGACCCTCAAGCGGTTCTCGCTCTTCCGCAACCTGATGGCGAACTTGAACATCGGCGAGCAGGATCACATGCACTGGAAACTGCTCGTGGAGGACGCGAAGGCCAACGGGCTTGTCGGGCCGCGAGAGGACGCCGGTGGGATGCGCAACGACCTGGTCGAGGCCGAACAGATGGCCGTTCAGTTCGCCGCTTTCCGTGGCGAACTGCCACGCGAAAGGGTGCAGGAGCTCGTCAAGCGTCTTGAGGCCGAGATCGACGCGGCCATCAACCCGATGTTGATCGCCAACCAGAGCGGCGTGGACTACTTCCCGTCCGAGGCGATCAGCGAGCTCCACGGCGTCTCGCGGCTGCTCGGCATGTATCAGCAGGCAGCCCGCACCAGCACGCCCCGACTGGCGATGTCCGCTCGCGAGCAGTTCAACCGCGTGTTCATCCAGCACGTCGGGCTCTCCCCGTCCGAGGAATCGCTGACCAGCAGCCCAGATCCGACCGAGCAGGAACTCCAGGCACACTTCGAGAAGTTCCGCAACACCGACCCGGCCACCGGTGAGTTCCGAATCGGCTACCTGCTCGACAACGCCGTCAAGCTCAATGTTCTCACGATCGATCCGGCTCAGATCGCGGCGACCGTCCGCATCGACCCCATCGAGGTTGAGAAGCGCATGATCGCCGCCGCCGACCGTTCGCCGGCACCGACCCGCGCGGACATCGAGGCCGCGCTCCGCACCGAGGTCTCCCAACGGATCCTCTCCGAGGCCACCAGCACCGTCAAGGCGGAGATTCTCCGCTACTCGTCCCGCTTGCCCGAGGGTGAGTCTGTCGGCAGCCTGATCTACCGCTCCGTTACGCCCGCCGCGACGCCGATCGACTTTGCCGCGGTCGCCGGAGCCGTCGTCGCCCGCATCGAGGACACCCAGCAGGCACGTATTCCCGCACCCGCGGTCGCGAGTTTCGACTCGTGGACCACGCTCGATGATGTTCTCGATCTGCCGCAACTCTCGACCGCCGTACTCCGCCGGGGCCGGACAACCGAGAACATCTCGTCGGTTCTCGGCAACCTCCGCGAGCTCAAGCCCGCAAGCCCGACCGTCGCGGTGCAGCTCGGAGTCCCGATGTCCGAGCCGCTCATCGATCAGGAAGGTCGTCGGCACTTCATCCTTGTGACCGCGCTCCGCCCGCGCGGCCCCGCGGCGAGCATCGACGAAGTCCGCACCGTCGCCGTCCGGGACTTCAAGCGGCTCCGGGCGTACAACGAACTCCTCGCTCGACGAACGGAGTTCGAGGCCCTCGCGACGATCGAGTCGTTCACGACTTTGCCCGACCGCCTTGCGCCCCTGGGCTTCACCACGACGCTGAAGACCCAGGTCGAGGTCGCTCGCAACGTCGGGGTCCGCCCGAGCGAGCCATGGATCGAGCGCGATGCGGTGATCTCCGCCGCGTTCGAGGCCGCCGGACGTCTCAGCCCGACCGCTCCTCTGGATGAGACGAACATCTCAGCCCGGACATTCACCGCGGGCATGCCCGCATCGCAAACGCTGATGATCGCCCAGATCACCAACTACGAGCCGGTGAGCGTCGAGCGATTCCGCCAATTGGCCACGAGCGAAGAGAACCGTCTGCTCCAGGCCTTCGTGAGCGATTCACTCGTAAAGGCCATGTCGCTCGAAGCGCTCGTCGAACGACTGGAGGTCGAAGGCCTCCGCCCCGGCCGCGACGCTGATGCCGGCAGCGGCACAACCTCCGACCAGGGCCGGGCACCCGCTCCGGCCGCGAAGTCGTGATCAAACTCTGACTAGAACCGCGGCGCCGAAGCGACCCGCACCCGGTGTCCGGTCTTCGGGTCATCGAACGCCAGTTCGCTCGCGTGCAGCATCAGTCGCTCCGCGGCGTGCGGCCGATCGCTCGGCCCATACAGCACATCGCCAAGAATCGGATGTCCCGGCTCGCCTAACGCAAGCTCCTGACCCCCTCCGCCGCACGCGACACTCGCCAGTCCACCGACGCACCGCGCGGCACAGTGCACGCGGAGCTGGTGCGTCCGCCCGGTGATCGGTTCCAGCCGCAGCCACGTCGCATCAGGCTCGAACCCCAGAACGCAAAAGCGCGTGACCGCCGGTCGCCCTTGAACAAGATCCACGATCTGCATCGGGCGACGATCAAGATCCGCCCGTATCGGCAGGTCCACAACACCGCTCATCGCGGCGACGCGCCCCAACACCACCGCGACATACGCTTTCTCGACACTTCGCGCCTCGAACTGCATCGAGAGGGACCGCTGCGCATCGGCCGTAAGCCCGAGCACCAGCAGCCCCGAAGTGTCCATATCCAGCCGATGCACAACGATCGGCCCGGTCGCGGCCGGGTACCGCTCCCGGCACCAACTCACCACCGACCGCTGATTCTCCTCGCCCTTGCCCGGTACGCTCAGCACGCCCGGGGGCTTGTCGATCACGACATAGCCATCGCCCTCGAAAACGACTTGGGTCGCCGATGGATCCCGGGCCTTCATGACGCCACCCCTCGCCATACACAGAATCTCTGGGGATCGTCTACCAAGTCGCCACACCCGAAAACACCCCAAAATGCCCGCGCAAACTGCCCCAAACCGCTCGCGGAAAATGCTATCGTGTTGCGAACCGATGACATTGGGCGTACGTTCAAGGTTCTGGTCCGTCGGTTCGTTGTCCGAGACTGCTCCGCCGCCTCACGACTCAGGAGGGCCTCACATGACCAAACGTTATCGCACCGTGCTGCTCTTCGGCGCCCCGGGCGCGGGCAAGGGAACGCAGGGCAAGATTCTGGGTCAGATCCCCGGCTTCTACCACCTCTCCTGCGGCGAAGTCTTCCGCAATCTCGACACGTCCTCGACGCTCGGCCGCATCTTCATGGACTATTCGTCCAAGGGCCTGCTCGTGCCCGATGAACCGACGATCCAGATGTGGTCGCAGAACATGCACGCACGCACCACGCTCGGCATCTACAAGCCGAACGTGGACCTTCTGGTCCTCGATGGCATCCCGCGGAATCTGCACCAGGCAAAGCTGCTGGACACCCACCTGAAGGTGCTCAAGATCATCCATCTGATCTGTCCCGACAAGGAGCGGATGATCGAGCGACTTCGCCGCCGCGCGCTGAAGGAAAATCGCGTTGACGACGCCAAGGAAGACGTGATCCGCAAGCGCTGGCAGGTCTACGAGCGCGAGACGTATCCGGTCCTTGAGCACTATTCCAAGGACATGATCGCCGAGGTCGACGCGATGGGTTCTCCCGCCGCTGTGCTGGCCAAGGTGCTCGAGGAACTCGTCCCGGTGCAGAACGCGCACTACGCCAACGCCCTGTCCGGCGATGAGCCCGCGGCCACCGCCGAGGCACCGGCGAAGGTCGCACCTCGCCGCGCATCATCCAACGGCACCGCACACGCCGCGAAGGCTCCCGGACGCAAGGCCCGTCGCTGATTCCGCCCGACTTTCGACCGACGCTCACATCACGCCGCGAAGGCCCATGCAGCGTCGCCACGCGCTGACCTGGCCCATGTGCGTCGCCACGTGTGCCCCGAGCAGAAAGCCCGTGAGCGCCCCGATCGTCGGGAAGTTCTTCCGGTGAGACTCGTTCGGCGTTTCCTTGAGCAACTGTGCATCGCTGGCCCGCGCGACCTCTTCGAGCGTCACGTCATACGCGCGGCGGAACGCATCGAGCACGACGCTCATCGCCGGGTAAATCGTCCCATGCGGATCATCAAGGCACGGAGCCCCGGCCTTGAAAAGCGGCTCGAAAGCGATCGGCGCGGCCGCGGGCGCGGGGTCCTTGCCCAGCAGCGTCAGAATCCTCGCGGGATAGATCGCCAAGTGCCCGTAGCAGAACGCCGCGTGATTCGTGTCGATCTCCTGCCCGCCGAGTCCCCACGTGGGCTTGCGCGCAAACTGGTGCGCGTCGATGCCCTGCGAGAGCGACTCCGCATAGCCCCGGATCAACTTGCCGCTGGCGACGATGTTCCCCGCAATGCTCATGCTTGACTCCATGTACCGACGCGACCGATGTCAGCGCCGGATCCTGTTCCGTGTCCATCACAATCCGATGAATCGAGCATAGACCGACCGCGCGATACCCGGGTCGGTCGTCCCGCCCACGATCGCCCGGCCGTCGGCAAACACCGTCAACTCGAACCGCGAGACACCATCCCGCGCTCCGTCGCCGGCACCCGCTCCGCCCTTGCCCGACGTCACATCGAGCGTCGCTGTCAGATGGTCCTCCGACTGGTGCACCTCCGCCACCGATCGCAGCCGCGCAGCAAGCGCCCGCAGATCGACCGGTGCATGCCCCGCGACCTGCACCGCCCCGCGGCCGCACATCGTCCGGGCGTCCTGTGCGCCTCGACCCGCCAGAAACTCAAACTCCCCGCGCCCGCAGCACGGGCAGTCCTCCCGCCGAGCGTCAGAGAGCGAGATTCTCCGCCGCTCATTGGTCCACAAGTCCATGCTCAGCAGTGTGTTGCTCAGCAGGTCCAGCCTCTCCAGGAGCACCTTGATCGCCTCGCTCGCCTGCACGCTGGCGACAATCGACGACACCGGCGCAAAGATCCCCGCGGTGTCGCACGTCGGCGCACTGGTCGGCGGCTCCGGAAAAACGCAGCGCAAGCACGCCGTCGCTCGCTCCCCCGCGTTCGGCACGCTCCTGGGCACGATCGTCATCGCCATGCCGGAGCTCGCCACCGCCCCCGCATACACAAGCGGCACGCCGACCTTTACGCATACGTCGTTGATGAGGTAGCGCGTCGCGAAATTGTCCGTGCAGTCGAGCACAACGCCCGGCTTGGGATGCGGGCGGAGCAATCGCTCGGCGTTCTCCGGAGAAAAGTGCTCAACGATCGGCTCGACCCGCACGCCCGAGTTCACCGAACGCAGACGACGCGCCGCGGCCTCGGCCTTCGGGGCGCGCTCACGCGCATCGCGTTCATCAAAGAGCGTCTGCCGCTGAAGGTTCGAGAGTTCCACGACATCCCGATCAACGATGCTCACACGCCCGACACCGGCACGCACGAGCAAGTCCGCCGCGGGACACCCGAGCGCGCCCGCCCCGATGATCATCGCGTGCGACGAGGCGAGTCGACTCTGACCCTCCACGCCAAACCCGCGCAGCAGCATCTGGCGGGCGTACCGCCCCGCCGTGCCGTCCTGCCCGCTGGTATGAGCGTCCATCGAGGTCTGTCCTTTCCGGTCACCGCTCGGTGCCGACCCCCGAACCCGCACATGGTATCTTGTGCCAATGGCTTCTCCGGTCAACCCCGCCCGCCCACCAGAATGGGCACCACCCTCGCCACTTCCCGGCTCGCGGCAGACGGCCCGCCTGACCTTGCGCCCCTACACACCAACCGACGCCCGCGCCCTGTACGAGGCGATCGCGCCACATCGTGAGGCCTATCTGCCTTGGCTGCCCTGGGTGCGCTTTTGCCACCTATCGCCCGACGACACCGATCACCAGATCGCCCGCTTCATGAACGCGTGGGCCTCGTGGCCCATGAGCCCCGCGGACAACGCGCAGATCGGGTTCATTCTGGGTGCTTTCAGCCGCCAGACGGGCGAACTGATCGCCGGCACGGGCTTCAACCGCATCGACGCCGATCGGGCAAACGCCGAGATCGGCTACTGGGTCCACCCCGCGCACCGTCGCAAGGGCTATGCCGCCGAGCTCACCGCCGCGCTGCTCTCCTGGGGCCTCACGCCTCAGGCCCGCGGCGGCTGGGGCTTCCGCCGGATCCACATCTTCGCCAACGCCGCGAACGCGGCCTCCGCGGGCGTTCCGCGAACACTCGGCCTGCGACAGGAACTTCACGCCGTAAGTGATCGGTGGGAAGACGGCCTCGGCTGGTGCGACACGCTCGGCTGGGCAGTGCTCGCGACCGAGTGGGACACCGCCAACGACCGGCTGCTCAGACCGTCGTCCGCGGGTCATCCGGCGCGTCCAGCAGCCGGCTGAACATCACCCCCATCAACCAGCTCGATCTCCACGATTTCCGGCGGCACGTTCAGCCGTAGCGGCAGGATCGACATCCCGACACCGGCCGTCGTCAGCACCGGGCACAGCGGCCCCGCGTTAAGCCCGTACGCGTACTTGCTCCCGAATCTGCTGGGAACGATCGGCCGACCGAGAATCGGCAGCTTGACCTGCCCGCCGTGGGTGTGCCCGCTGAGCATCAGGTCTACGCGATGGCGCGGGTGCGTCGGGCTCTCGTGCAGCAGTTGCGGATGCTCCGCAGCATCCGGGTTGTGGGACAGCAGAATCCGCGGCACATCGCTCCGAACGCCGCGGAGCGCCGCATCGAAGTCGCACGTGTGCTCGAGCAGGTCGCCAACCCCCGCAATGCAGAGGCACGCGCCAAGGGGCTGTTGCTCCTGCACCTGCCGTTCAACATCGAGAAAGACGCGCTGGTTGTCGATGAGTCTGACGCCGACGTTCATCAGCAGCCTTGTGCAGTCGTTTCCTCCGGCGTACCAGTCGTGATTGCCCAGCACGCCGATCACCGGCTTGCCGGTCGCGACCATGGGCTCGAACGTCGTCGCGACGACGATCGCCTGACGAATCTCACGATGCACATAGTCGCCGACGAGCACGAACAGGTCCGGCTTGAGATCGATCGCCGAACGAATCGCGCTGATGATGTGCTCCCGCGTGACGCGCGGGCCCATGTGCATATCGGCGAGCATCGCGATCCGCAGACCGTGCAGCGATCGCGGCAGCCCTTGGATCGGAATGCGGTAGCGCGCGGTGGTCAGGGACCACGGTTCGATCATCGTCGCATAAGCCGCGGGCATCGCCGCGACCGCACCCGTACCGGCAACGACACCCCGCAGCAGCAGCCGACGACGGCCGATGTCAGGCCCCGAAGGCTCCGACGCGGCCTCCGGCGACGCGGAAGGAGTCGCACCCTCAACCACACGCGGCGCCCGGTCGGCGACGGGCCGCTTGGGCCCGATGATCACGCGACGCCCGACCCACAGCATGCCCGCGAGCGTGCCGAGAATCAGCAGCCAGGCAACACCGTTGGCGCAGGCCGCCACGCCGATCGAGTCGCCCTCGAGTCGGCCGACGATGCGCGTCGTGATGATCCACCCCGGCGAGGCTGGAATCACCATCGCGTTGGCCAGAATCTTGACAACCCCCTCGCCGAAGACCGTCCCCGCGGACCTTGTCACCTCCGGCGACATCCACGTTGCCCAGTGCAGCGCAGACCCGATGCTCGTCAGCACGAGCCACACCAGCCCCCACCACGCCCACACGCGCGTGCGGCGACGCCGACGACCCGCGTCGCCAACACGCTCACCGGATTGGACACCGCGATCGCTCATAGGGGCTCTTCCACGACAACCCACGCGGGCGTGGCGTCATGCCGATCCCACCGTGAACAAACAACGCCCGGTCCTTCGACCGGGCGCTGAGAGGATACGGACCAATTCGGACTATTACACGCTGCGGAAAACCGCGAGTCGTCAAGATCAGGCAAAGTGCGCGAAGGCCTTGTTGGCCTCGGCCATGCGGTGCGTCTGATCGCGGACCGCCATCGCCTTGCCTTCCTTCTTCGCCGCGTTGTACAGCTCATCGGCCAGACGCATGTGCATCGGACGACCCTTATCCGACCGGGCTCCGTCGATGATCCAGCGGAACGCCAGGGCCTGTGCACGCTTCTTGTTCACCTGCACGGGAACCTGGTAGTTCGCACCACCGATGCGCTTGCTGCGGACCTCGACGTAGGGCTTGACATTCTCGATCGCCATGATGAAGCACGCGAGCGGCTCCTTCGGGGCGTTCGGATCGGTCTCCTTCGCGAGGCGACCGGCGATCACGTCCAGCGCGTCATAGATGATCCGCTGAGCCGAGGCCTTCTGGCCGCGGACCATGATGCAGTTGATGAACTTGGAGAGCACCAGGTCGTTGAATCGCGGATCGGGACGGAGCGAACGGGCGGAAGCGGTAGGCTTGCGAGCGGACATGGAAAACTCTCCAGAGGGTTTGACGGAGTCCCCGAAGGCGTCTGCACCTGCTCACGCGGCACATGCACTCGACACAACAGGACACCAAAGCGTCCGCACCGCGGCAAGCGGAGCGGACGTGAGTTGATCGTTGACTTGAGAATCAGGCCTTCGCGGCGGCGCGCTTCGCACCGTACTTGGACCGGCCCTGCTTGCGCTTCTCAACGCCGAGGCAGTCCAGCGATCCGCGGACGATGTGATAGCGGACACCCGGCAGGTCACGCACGCGGCCACCACGCACGAGCACGATCGAGTGCTCCTGCAGATTGTGACCCTCGCCACCGATGTACGCCGTCACTTCCTTGCCATTGGACAGACGCACGCGAGCAACCTTCCGCAGAGCCGAGTTGGGCTTCTTGGGGGTCTGCGTACGCACGATGAGGCAGACGCCGCGCTTCTGCGGGGCCTGGGCCAGGTCGCGGGTCTTGCCGCGCGCCTTGACGACCTTGCGGGGATTGCGGACGAGCTGGTTGATGGTCGGCATGTTCGCTCTAAAGTTTGGAAATGACGTGATCCCGATCGGATCGCGCGCGGGAACTTCCCGCTGCGCTGGGTGGGGATGATAGCGGGCACAGAGCCTCAGACAAGTACCGATGGGCCTGTCAGGCATCTGAACGGACGGACTCCAGGAAGTTCCCGCCGCCCCGCTCCCCCGCCCACGCTTCCGCCCCCGCTTCCATGCCCCCGACCCGACGGCAGCAGCTTGCCGATCCGCACCTCGCCACCAACCCCAAATGACGCACGCCGCCCCCACATCGGAGGCGGCGTGCGGCGGATGTTCGGATTCTCACACCTGTCAGCCTCAGCCGCCAACGCACGCGAAGAACGCGGCGAAGAAAGCCTGGAAGTCGCCGTTGTCCACCACGCCATCCGGCGTCGGGTCGCCGTCGGTGTTGGCCACGTCCGCGACGAGCTGCGCCGGGTCGCCCGGCGTAAGGAAGAACGCGGCGAAGAACGCCTGGAAGTCGCCGTTGTCGACCACGCCATCCGGGGTCGGATCGCCATCGGTGTTGGCCACATCCGCGAGGCAACCGGTGCCCGGCGCGTTGCGGTCGCGGATGTACACGTTGCTGACGGTCGTCGCAACGCTGGTCAGCGAACTTGTGCTCTCAAACGCCACGAAGCGCCCGTCGTTCGAGATCGCGGGGAACGCGCCGCCGCCGGGAGACTGCTCGCCATTGTCGGCCAACGAAACACGCGAGAGCGTCTGCGTCGCCACGCTGTAGACGTACGCATCGAGCTGACCGTTGGTGTCGCCATCGATGAGGTTGGGCGAGTTCGACTGAAACGCGACGGTCGAACCATCACCGGAGATCACCGGATCATCGCTGAATCCGAAAGCCGCATCCCCATCGCTGGAGTTGCTGATCCGCCGGATGGCGCCGGTGTCGATCTGCTTGAGGAACACGTCGTAGTTGCCGTTGGCATCGCCGCCGAGCGGATCAAGGTTCGTCGCGCGGGAGGCGAACACAACGAGGTTGCCATCGTCGCTGATGTCCGGTGCTCGAGAGATCCCGTCGGCCTGGCCGCCGCTCGCGGTCGTGCTCACGCGCGTGTTGGTCAGCGAGGTCGAGAAGTTGCCCGGCGTGCGGGGCGTGAACGAGCCCAGGAAGATGTCCGCCGCGGTGTTGGTGTCCCCGGGAACGATGTTGTTCGATGTGCCGCGATACGCGATGAGAACCTGCCCGTTGGCAACGGTGAGCTTGGGCAGCCCCGCCGAAAGGTTGCTCGCGACACCGGTGCCGGACGCCACGGAGATCAGGAACGTCTCGGCCGGAATGCCGTTGGCCGCATCGCCGCGGTCACGCAGGTACACCTGCGTCCGGAACACGCCGCCGGACACGAGGTTGCTCGCACGGCTGACGAACGCGACGAACCGACCATCATCCGACACCGCCGGCGGGTACCCCGAGTCCACACTGTTGTCGTTGCCCCACGCGCCGATGCCCGAAAGCGAGACGAGCTCCGTCGTGCCCGTCTGACGGTCGTGGATGTAGCACTGCGGCCAACCCGGATGCGCACTGGTCGGCGCGTTGATCAGGTCCAGATTCGTCGCATCGCTGTAGAACACCACGAATCGCCCGTCGGCGCTGATCCCCGGTGCCTCGCTGGAGTTGTTCGGCGCGGCGTTCAGAACTCCGACCGTGATCGCCGTCGTGAGGTTCGTCTCAGTGTCGAACACAAACACCCGAGGGAATGCCGCCGCCGCATCGCCCGTGAGGTTGTCGGCATCGCTGGTGAACGCGACAAACCGTCCGTTGCCCGAGATCGCCGCGGCGTTGGCCAACGCGTCGGCCGGGAGCCCGCCAAGATCTCGGCTGGCAAGAATCGTCCGTTCCGCACCCACCGCAAGCGAGTGGCCCGCGGCGAGCGTCAGCGTCAAGGTCAGGGTGCGCAAAGTGATAGCGGTCGGCTTCATCTGAACAAGCTCCAAGGTGAAGGCCACGAGAGGCCAATAGACTGAGGTTCTCCTCCCCCCTCTACCGAACGGTACGACGCCCGCCCCAAAAAAGTCGCGTTTGCGTCCGAACTTTCAGCAGAATCCCAAGCATTCGGGACGGCCCTGACCCTCGGCCGCCCGCCAAAGAGGGCACGACGGCAACGCCGCGACTTTCAGATACGCCAGCGCGCAGCCACAAGCCCCCACTTTCACGGGCTCGCGGTGGTTATCGGAAACAGGCGCGCAGTCAACGGATTGGCTGAGCGCGGCCGAGAAGCTCGTCAACCGCCGCCTTGAGTTGGGCGTCATGACCGCGAGCATCGTCCGCCGCGGTCTGCGGCACGTTCAGATCCGGCTCGGCTCCGTTGTTCTCCAGGTCCCGTCCATCGGGCAGGTACCACCCGCGGAACGGGGTACGGACGGTCGAGCCATCGATCAGGCTCGCGGCGCCGGTGGAGATGACTCCGCCATAGGTCGCCGTACCGACGAGCTTCCCGCGGCCAATGGTCTTGATGGCGTGGGCGAAGATCTCGGCGTTGGAGAAGGAGTTCTCGTTGATGAGCACGGAGATCGGGCGGACGAATCCATAAATCAGGCGGCGATCGCGCGGGTAAGCATCGCGCGGCACGTTCTGCAGCTCCACGCCGCGGGGCGCGGTCCATGTGTGCCGCGGTGCCGTGAGCGAAGCGAGCAGAATGTCGGCCGTCGAGCCGCCACCGTTGTCGCGAACGTCGATGATGAGCCCGAGCTTCCCGTCCGCCGCGGCGAAGAGGTCGCGCTCAAAGTCGCGCACGCTCTGCTCGTTCATGGATCGCACGTGCAGGTAGCCCAGCTTGCCACCGGACAGCTCATTGACCAGCGCTGTGCGACGCTGAACGGTGTCGCGGTAACGCAGATCCGTGTCCTCGCCGGAGGAAATCGGCACGATGAGCAGATTCACCGGCTTGCTCTCGCCGGCGCGACGGATCTCGAGCAGCAACTCTCGGCCGGCGCGGCTCATGAACATCGCGTGGAAGTCATGCCGCGGGCGTGCGTCGTCGGTCGCGGAGAAACGCTGACCATCCACACTGACGATGACGTCATCGACCTTCAGCCGCGAATGCTCCCGATCGCCGGGGCCTTGCGGCAGAACGCGCGTAACCCGGTAGCCGCCGGGCACGGCTTCGAAGTCGATGCCCAGATACCCCGTCGCGGGAGACGGTGCCGAGAAGCCGCCCGAGGAATTGATGCCCGTGTGCGATCCGTCGAGTTCTCCGAAGAGCATGTTCACCACGCGGTCGAACTCATCGCTCGTTCGCGTGCGTCGGGCGAGGATGTCGTACCGCTCAACCAGCGCGGGCCAGTTCAGGCCCTTGAGCGTCGGGTGGTAGAAGCCGTTGCCGAGGATGCGGGCCGCCTCGCGGAACTTGTGCGACTGCTGGTCGGCCAGTCGGACAACGATGTTCGCCTCGATCGCCAGCGCATCAACCTTCGGAGCACCGAGCGACGCGGCGCTGACCGAGCCCTGGCGGACGAAGGAAACCCGATCACCGGTGAGCGACATACGAACATCCGATACCGCGCCGACCTGGACGACCCGCCGATCATCTCCCTTGAACGAGAAGTTCAGGAGCGCTCGCTCGGTGCCGCCATCGGCGTCGCCGGTGGTGATGATCCGATCGCCGCCCGGGGTGATCGAGAGCGAGCCCTTGGATCCGCCACCGGTGGTGATGCGTCGGACCCGCTGCCAGGCATCGCTCGCGTCGAACTTCAGCGGCTCGGCCTTTCGCGCGTCCGCTTTGGTCTCTGGCTTGGATTCGGGCTTGGTGTCTGGCTTGCTTTCTGGCTTGGCGTCCGGTTGCGCGTCGGGCTTCGCCGCGGCGACGACGGCCTCCTCCTTCTGGCCCGCGGCCTCAACCTTGGCGCTCGCTTCGCCGTCAGAGGGCGATGCAGGCTGGTCCCACATCACCGGCTCGATCGGCTTGCGCTTGCGGGCGTTCTCCGCGGCCTTCTTGAAGTACTCGTCGAGTTCGAACGGCCGCAGACCCTCCAGCGACTTATCGAGAAACACGCCGTAGACCTGAAGTTCACGCCGCTCGCCGCCGCCCAGTCGCTCGCTGAGGAAGTACAGCACCTTTCCGTCGGCGCTGAGCTGCGGTGCAAGATCCGGGTCCGGATGGCGCGTGAGGTTCGTCGCGGACTTCATCGCGTCTTCGGCCTGCGTATCGACGAGCCAAATGTCGCTGTTGAAGTCAAGATCCTCGCGCGCGAGGATGACGTGACGCGAGTCGCTCGCCCACTGCAGACTCGGCGCATTCCATCCCTCGATGATCACTCTGCCCGTGCGCTTGGTCAGATCAAAGAGCACCACATCACCGAGCCCTCGCGTGAGCAGCAACTGCTTTCCGTCGGGCGACGGGATCGGCGCGGACCACTCCGGGCCCAGCACGCCGTCATTCTTTCCCGCGGGAACCGCCGAGAGGTCGAGCGGCTTGATCTCATAGCGAATCGACTCGCTCCACCTCTTGGCGTGATCGACCTTCGGGCGTGCCGGTCGTCGCGGACGGGCCGCGGCATCGCTCGCCGGGGCCGGCGAGTCGCCGGCGGCAGCCGCGGGATCCGACGGGGGCTGAGCCGCCGGCTCTTGGGACGCGAGGGCATCGAGATACTCGTCAGTCTTGGCCGCGGGTGCCGCGGCCTTTCCGGCCTCGGGCTCCTCGGGCTTGTCGGTCTTCTCGCCGGTGCCGCCGGTTGCGGCGTCCGGACGGATATCGCCGCGGCTCAGCGCGACCGTTGCGTAGTACAACATCGAAGAGCCGGTCTGGTCGCTCGTGAAGAACAGCACGCGATTGTCGGGGCTCCACGCGAGGTCCCGCGCACGCGCCTTCCCGTCGAAGTTCGTCATGCGTCGGGTCGGGCGGCCCTCATCCGTCGAGCGGATAAACACCTCGCCACGAGCGATGACCGCGAGCGTCTTGCCGTCGGGGCTGATCGCCTGCTCGGTCACCTCTCGCGAGATGTTCAGCCTCGCAAGTTCAAGGTCCGACGCATCAAGGCTTGACGCGACGGAAATCGGCGTCGGCGACGCATCGGCGCGGGTGAGATCCATGCGGTAAACGGTGTCGAACACACTGAAAACCGCGACGGTCCCCGCCGCGTTGACCGCGAGGTCGCGTACACCGTGGGCGATCGTGGCCTTGTCGCCCGGCTGGAAGTTCGTCAGCGCCCGCGCGGCACGATCATCGCGAGCACCGGCGGGCAGCCGCATGAGGTTGTGCGTGCCGCTGCGGCTTGAGATGAACAGCACCGACCCATCCGGCAGCGGGAACGGCTCGGCATCGCTGCGGGCGTCGCTGGTGAGCGTCGTGAACTCCCCTGTGCTCATCGTCATCGCGACCAGGTCGCTCGCCCCGCTGCCGGAGTAACGCGGACGGGCGGGCTCCGGGCGGCGACGGGCAAAGTACAGCGTCGAGCCGTCGGCCGACAGTCGCGGCTGCGTGCCGAACGCCGGAGTGAGACGCTCGATCGGTCCGCCGACGATCGTCGCGGGATCATCGTTCGCCAACTCCTGCGTCAGCACCGGGACGCGGAACATCTGCGTGCCGCGGAAGACGGTCGCTTCGATGGAGCCTGAGAAGAGCAGCGCCGAGCCGTCTGGCGTCCACGACGTAAGTGTCTGGGCGCGGTCAAGTGCCGTGACCCGTCGTGCCCGACCGGCCTGAACGGGACCATTGGGTCCGGCGGAGGTGATCGGTACGACGTACAAGTTGCGCGAGCCCTCGCGATCGCTCTCGAAGGCCAGCAGCGAGCCATCGGGCGAGAACGCGCTCCGGCGCTCCTCGGCCGGATGGCTCGTCAGCCGCGACGCCGGGCCGCCCTGCGAACTGACGGCCCACAAGTCACCCAGCCAACTGAACACCATCAGTGAGCCATCAGGGCTGAGCGAAGGAAACGCGACCATGCCAACCTGTCCCGGAGCAACGGTCGCGGCAGGAGCCGCGGGAAGCGGCGTAACCGGAGCGGGAACGGGCTGCGCAAGGCAGCCACCCGAGACACCCGCCCAGGAAAGGACAAAGGCCGAGAACACACCACGAGTGGACATGACCTGCTCCGGGAAGTTCGTTCAATGACCCATCAGAATTGACTCGGCGGCTTCTCGCACGCACGGACGGCGCCCGAGTGAACGCCGAAAGAACCGTGTCCGCGAAACGTCGCCGGGTCACCGGCAGCGGTTCGCGGACGTCAAGAGATCGCAAAGGTTACCCGAAAGGCGGGTGGCGGTTGCTCAAGTCGTCGGGATCCTGGAATGCCGGGCACCCCTGAGGTTGACTTTGCACCGTGAGACTGCACGATTGGGACATGAACACGCGACGCGCGATCGGTTGGTGCTGGTGGCGGAACGATGTATAGCGTCGGCGGTTCAACCATGCCCGCGAAGTTCGCGGAAGCAACTGGAAGGGCTGCCGGCGTGCCGGTGGCCCTTATTCGTTTTGGGGATCACTCTGAACCCGGGCCAGCGTGTGGCCGGCCGGAAGGAGCGTGAGATGCCGACGCACCGCGTACGTTTAGATCGATTCGACGCTGCAAGCAAGGACGCCAAGCCGTGACGATGAAGCCACCATTCGACATCGCGGCGGATTTGGACACCCCGGTGTCGGCATTTCTGAAGCTGCGCCCGAGCGGGCTGGACGCCACCTTCCTTCTGGAGTCTGTCGAGGGTGGCGAACGGATGGCCCGGTACTCCTTCATCGGCCTCGGCCGAGCACGCCGCGTGCGTCTTGATGATCGCGGACTGACCGTCGATGGCACCGTGGTCGTCGCGCCCGAGCACTGTGACCGCGAACGGCTGACCGCGGCGCTCCGAGAGGCATTGGCCGGCTGCCCTCGCTTGGAGCCGACGATCCCCGGACTGGGAATGGATGGTGGACTCGTCGGCTTCATCGGGTACGACTACGTCCGCCGACTCGAACGCGTTGGCACCGGGCCGTCGCCCCGCGCCGGCGAGGCGGAACTCGATCTCGTTGCCCCCAAGTCGATGCTCGTGTTTGATCACCTCACGCGAAGGGTCGCGCTGCTTCACGCGGGGCCGGAGTGGGAACGCCAGAGCATCCGGCGCGAACTGGTTCAGGCCCTCCGAGGCCCCCAGCCCTCCGCCCAGGTCCGCACGGGTCACGAGCCCTCCACCGGCAGCCTGAGCGAGGCCGAGTTCGTTGAGCGCGTCGAGCGTGTCAAGCGGCACATCATCGATGGCGACGTGTTCCAACTGGTTCTGAGCGTCCGCTTCAGCGGCGCGTGCAGGACCGACCCGTTCGAGGTCTACCGCGGGCTTCGACTGCTCAACCCGTCGCCGTACATGTACTACTTCGACTTCGGCGATACCCAGGTCGCCGGTTCCTCACCCGAGGCGCTCGTGAAGCTTGCCAATGTCGCCGGTCAGCGCATCGCGACACTTCGGCCCATCGCCGGGACGCGACCGCGCGGCCGCGACGCCGAGCATGATCGGCAGCTCGAGGAACAACTGCTCGCCGATCCGAAGGAATCCGCGGAGCACGTGATGCTCGTCGACCTGGCGCGGAACGATCTGGGCCGCGTCGCGGTCCCGGGGAGCGTGAAGGTCGAGCCGTACAGGTCGATCGAACGCTACAGCCACGTGATGCACATCGTCAGCGGCGTGAGCGGTGTGCTGGAGAACCGCATCGACGCCCTGGACTTGTTCAACGCGACATTTCCCGCGGGCACCGTTGTCGGCGCACCGAAGGTCCGTGCTATGCAGATCATCGACCAACTCGAGCCCGTTCGCCGGGGCCTGTACGCGGGCACCGTCGGCTACTTCGCGCTCAGCGGGGCGATGGATCAGGCGATCGCGATCCGCACGCTGGTCTTCCGCGACGGGACGTACGCGTACCAGGCGGGCGCGGGAGTCGTCGCCGACAGCGACGCCCGCGCCGAGTACGCCGAGGTTCGAGCGAAGGTCAGCAGCGCCGAGGCCGCGTTGCGGCTCGCGGAGGAGGGACTGTGATGCAGCAGATCGACCACGCCGGGACCATCCGCACCGGCACGACCGACGGCGCGATGCTCCGCGACGGCGAGAAGCCGGGGAGCGGCGCTCGTGTGCTGATGATCGACAACTACGACTCGTTCACGTACAACCTCGTTCAGTTGCTCCGAGCGCTGGGTGCCGAAGTCAGCGTGTTCCGCAACGATGAGATCACCGTGCCGCGGGCTCGCGGGCTCGCCCCGACGCACGTGGTCATTTCTCCCGGCCCCGGCGGTCCGCGAGAGGCCGGCGTCAGCATGGCGATGATCGAGGGCATGGCGGGTCACGCCGTTGTGCTCGGCGTGTGCCTCGGCCATCAGGCCATGGCGGAGGTCTTTGGCGGCCGCGTGGCCCACGCGAAGTGTCTCATGCATGGCAAGTCGTCGATGATCACGCACGACGGCCGCGGCGTGTTCGCGGGTGCGCCGTCTCCATTGCAGGTCGGGCGCTATCACTCTCTCGCGCTCATCGCGCCCGATGAGACCGGCGTGCCCAAGGAACTCATCGTCACCGCACGCAGCGACGACGGCGAGGTCATGGGCCTGCGGCACCGAACCCTCGCTGTCGAGGGCGTGCAGTTCCACCCCGAAAGCGTGCTCACGCCTCTGGGACCGTCGCTCATCGCCAACTTCCTGCGAAAGCGCGAGGCCACGCTCGCTCCGGCGGAGCGTGCGCCATGAACCGGCTTCTCGATCAGATACTCGCCGGACGGAGCATGACCATCGATGAGGCCGAGGGGCTCGTCGTCGAGCTCTCGCAGGGCGAAACACCCGCCGCACTTGTCGCCGGTGTTCTCGTTGCCCTTCGGAGCAAGGGCGAAACGCCCGATGAAGTAGCCGGCTTTGCACGCGGCATGCTCTCGCGAGCCCGCAGACCGGCGCTCGGCGATGTCCGTGATGCCTGCGACATCGTCGGAACCGGCGGCGACTCATCGCACTCGCTGAACATCTCCACGGGCTCGGCGATCCTCGCCGCGAGCGCCGGGCTGCGGGTGGTCAAGCATGGCAATCGGTCGATCACCTCGCGCAGCGGCAGCGCCGACGTTCTGGCGGAACTCGGCCTGCTCATGCCGATGGACGAGGCCACCGCGGCGGAGTGCCTGCGGCACACCGGCTTTACGTTTCTCTTCGCCCCCCACTATCACCCCGCCGCGGCGGCCGTCGCGCCGGTGCGCAAAGCGTTGGGCGTGCGGACGGTCTTCAACATGCTCGGGCCGATGACCAATCCGGCACGCCCCGGCTTCGGCCTCATCGGTGCGTACTCCCTGCCGGCAGCGGAACTGATGGCTCACGCCATGTCGCGCATGGATGTCCGCCGCGCGTTCGTCGTGCACAGCGACAACGGCTGGGACGAGCCGACGACGATGTGCCCGTTCCACCTCTTTGACGTTCGCGAGGGCAGAGTCTCGGCCCGGCGCGTTGATCCTCGCGAGTTGGGGCTTTCGCGCGGGTCCGAGCGCGACCTTGCCGGCGGTGACGCGGCGCACAACGCCCGCGAACTCCGACGAGCGCTAACGCCGGGAGACCATGGCTCAGGGACGCATCGCGATGCGCTGGTGCTCAATAGCGCGCTCGCGCTCGAGGTCAGTGGGATCGTCCCGAGCACGCAGGAGGGCATTGGTCGCGCACGTGCTGCGATCGACTCCGGTGCGGCCGAGGCCGTCCTCAAGTCGCTCGGTGCCTTCGGTGCAAAGTGCCGGGAGCGTGCTCATGGCTGATCTGCTCAGCGATATGGCTCGCACAAGCAGGGCCCGGTGCGAGTCGGCACGCTTCGCCGAGAGCCTCGACTCGTTGCGGGCGCGCGTGCTTGGCATGTCCGCACCGCCCCCGGTGCGCGATGAGCCGTTCGTGCTCATCGCCGAGGTCAAGCGATCTTCCCCTTCGATGGGAGCACTTTCGGCCGACACCGATGCGCTCGCGTTTGTCGGCGAACAGGCCCGGCGTTACGAGTCGGGCGGTGCATCGATCATTTCGGTACTCACCGAGCCGACGCGGTTCGGCGGCGATCTGGCTCATCTGCGCCGGGTCGCTCAGAGCGTTTCGATTCCGGTCATGCGCAAGGACTTTCTCGTCGACCCCTACCAGGTCTACGAAGCGCGGGCACATGGAGCGGGCGGCGTACTTCTCATCGCTCGAATGCTCGACGATGACACGATGATCGCGATGCTCGACGCCGCGGGGCAATGCGGCATGTTCACGCTGATCGAGGCCTTCGATGAGCAGGACATCGATCGCATGTCCGCGATCGTGCGCAAGCGGAGCCTCCGCGCGCCGGTGATGCTGGGCCTGAACACCCGCGACCTGAGCACGCTGGCGATCGACATGAGCGCTCTTGAGCGGCTGCGTTCGCGATTCCCCGTCGGCTTCCGCGTCATCGCCGAGAGCGGAATCGAGAGCGAGCGCGATGCGGGCAGCGTCGCCGCAAACGGCTACGGCGGCGCGCTCGTCGGTACCTCGCTCATGCGAAGCGACGACCCTGCCGCATTGTGCAGAGCGATGAAGCAGGCTGGCGCAGCGGCGACTCCAGCAGGCGGATCACCCGGCGTGGCCTACCGCCGCGTCCGCATCAAGATCTGCGGCGTCATGAGCGAGCGAATCGCGCAGGTCTGCGTTGATGCCGGCGCCGACGCCATCGGCTTTGTCTTCGCGCCATCGCCGCGCCGGGTCGAGCCATCGCTCGCGGCGGCGATCGCATTGAACGTGCCGCGGCTCGTCTCGTGTGTCGGTGTGTTCAAGCGGCCCGAACTCGCGGAAGTCAATCATGCAGTCGACCCTCACGGGCCGATTTCGCTCCTGCAGATGGACGTCGAATCGCTCCACGGTCCTGCTGATCGCTTCGGCGTCTTCGCCGATCGCGTGGTGCCGGTGGTCCGCGTTCCATCGTCCGCACATGAATCACTCGAGCACGGCTCGCCGATCGAGGCGATCGCCCGAGGCTCCGCCCGTCCCGGCTTCATCCTGATCGAGGGCGAACGCTCCGGCGTCGGGCAGACCGTCGACTGGAACCGTCTCCGCCCGGTCTGCGCAGCTCGCCGCGTCATGCTTGCGGGCGGGCTTCATCCCGAGAATGTCCGCGAGGCGATCCGCAGCGCCCGCCCCTTCGCCGTCGATGTCTCGTCGGGTGTCGAGACCGCGCCGGGCGTCAAGGATGCGTCGAAGATTCGCGACTTCTTCGGTGCTGTCCGCGCCGCGTGCGAAGAGTTGTCCAAGGAGCATCAATCGTGAGCATCGCGCCGATCATCAACTCGCCCGCCGCGTCCGGTCTGAGCCCAACCCTGCCACCCGCGCCCGCAAACCCGCGCGAGGAACTGGCCAAACTCCTCGATGGCCGTTACCCCGACGCGCGCGGTCGCTACGGTCCGTTCGGCGGACGCTTCGTGCCCGAAACGCTCATTCCCGCGATCACGCGGCTTGAGCAGGTCGCACGAGAGGCGTTCAACGACACCTCGTTCCTCGATGAACTTTCGATGCACCAGCGAGATTGGATCGGCCGACCAACCCCGCTCTGCCACGCGGCGAACCTGTCGAAGCTCTGGGGTGTGGACCTCTGGCTCAAGCGAGAGGACCTCGCTCACACCGGCGCGCACAAGATCAACAACGCGCTCGGCCATGCGCTTCTGGCCAGACGATTGGGCGTGCGTCGCATCATCGCCGAGACCGGCGCCGGGCAGCACGGCGTCGCCACCGCCGCGGCGTGCGCCCGCCTCGGTTTCGCGTGCAGGGTCTACATGGGCGCCGCGGACGTCGAGCGACAGGCCCCGAATGTCCAGCGCATGAAGCGGCTCGGCGCCGAGGTCGTGCCGGTCGAGTCCGGCGACCGCACGCTCCGCGCGGCCATCGATGAGGCCCTGCGCGACTGGGTCGGCGACCCCATGGGCACGCACTACCTGCTCGGCTCGGCCGTCGGGCCGCATCCGTTCCCCTTCCTCGTCCGATCGTTCCAGAGCGTGATCGGCCGCGAGGCTCGGGCGCAGTTCCACGAGCGCACCGGCCGGCTTCCCGATCAGGCCTACGCCTGCGTCGGCGGCGGCTCGAACGCCATCGGCTTCTTCCACGGCTTTCTCGGAGATGAGCGCGTCGAGCTCTTCGGCGTCGAAGCCGGCGGCCATGGCGACAAGCCCGGCGAGCACTCCTCGACCATCGCACGGGGCCGGCCCGGAGTGCTCCACGGCTGCTACTCGATGCTCCTGCAGGACGAGAACGGCCAGATCATCGACACACACTCGATCTCCGCCGGCCTCGACTATCCCGGCGTCGGTCCCGAGCATTCGTTCCTGCACCATATCGGCCGCGTGACGTACATCGCCGCGAGCGACGACGACGCGATCACGGGCGTTCGCAGCCTTTGCCGACACGAAGGCATTCTCCCCGCCCTCGAGCCCTCCCATGCGATCGGTGCGATCGCGCGGCTCGCTCCTTCGCTCAAGGGAAAGAGCATCCTCGTTCACCTCTGCGGCAGAGGCGACAAGGACGCACCAATTCTCCAGGCCCACGGCGTGTAGCCGGAGACCGCCCGTACTCGCACGGTCAGCCGCACCTCACGCCACCGCCACGCCACCGACACTCCGCCGCCTCGCGCTCCCGCATTAACCTTGAGATTCACCCCATGTCACTCCCACTCCCCGCCGACGCACTGCGAAAGAGCATCTTTGCCGCGAAGGAGCGTCACGGCATCGCGCTGGTCCCGTACATCACGGCGGGGTTCCCGACTCGCGCGGCGTTTCCCTCGCTCCTGCGCGCGATCGCGCCGCACGCCGCGGCGATCGAGGTCGGCGTGCCGTTCAGCGACCCAATGGCCGATGGCATGACGATCCAGAACTCCAGCCGCATCGCGCTGCAGAACGGGGCGACGCTCCGCTGGATCATCGACCAACTCGCGAGCATCGCGAGCGAGCCGCTCCCGCCGCGGGTGCTCATGAGCTACCTCAACCCCCTGATGAGCCTCGGCGGCGAACGCGAATTGGCCGACGCGTGCGCCCGCGCCTCCGTCAGCGCTCTGATCATCCCCGACCTGCCGCTCGAAGAGTGCGGCGGTCTCCGTGCGGCGCTCAACGCCCGCGGCATCGGCCTGGTCCAGATGGCCACACCGATCACCCCCGCCGAGCGACTCCGCGGGCTTGTCAGTTCGTGCGACGGCTTCTTGTACGCGGTGACCGTCACCGGCGTCACCGGCGGGAGCACGCCCGCGGGCACTCCGACCTCGGCGCCGGGCTCGCCCGCGGAGTATCTCGGACGCCTCCGTTCACTCGCCTCACCCGCGAACCTTCCCGTCTGCGCCGGTTTCGGTATCCGTACTCGAGAGAACGTCGGGGCGCTCGCCGGTCTTGCCGATGGTGCGATCATCGGCTCGGCACTGATCGACGCCCTCTCCTCGGGGCACGCCTCGGGCCGCGACGCGGGATCGGACGCCGGGAACTTCCTGACAAGCCTTCGTTCGTAAACCCCAACGCCGATAAGGAGTCGCCGCATCCCGGACGATCCGCGGCCCAGCCTCCCGAGCACTCGCCCCGCTCGGCAATGACCTAGACTCTCGATCAGATGAGTTCAGCGACCCCGGTCCATCCTTCCGGCCCTACGCCCGCTTCGCCGCTGCCCAAGCGCAAGCGGACGCTCATGGACAGGCTTGAGGACTCCATCTCACGCCTCACCAGCCGAAGCACGTTCTGGCACCGCGTCGCGAGCATGATCTGGCTGCCCTACGCCTTCCGAAGCGGGATCAAGATCCGCAAAGTCGACGGCAGCACCTTCGCGGCGGTCCTGCCCTTCCGCCGATTCAACCGCAACTGGTACAACGCGATGGCCGGCGCAAGCCTGCTCGCGAATGCCGAAATCGCCGGTGGCATGTACATCTACGGCCGCTGCGGCGGGGACTGGACCGTGGTCTGCAAGCAGCTCTCCTACCGCTTCCTCCGCCCGTGCTTCGGCCCGGCGATCTATCGCGTGAACCCGAAGATGGACCTTGATGCCTGCCTGAACGCGGGTCGCGAGTTCAACTTTGACATCGAGATGGACATCGTCCAGCAACTGCCCACCCGTGGCCTCGGGCGAGAGGTCCGTGTCGGGCGCTGCCTCGCGACGTTCCACATCACGCCCAAGGCCCTTCACGAGGCGCGCGCCGCTCGCCGCGCCCGCGCCGGCACCACCGCCGCATCGCAGGACTCCCAGGCGTGAACCCGGGCGCAGGCCCCCCCGCGCCCCATCCGCATCCTGCTTGCGCCGACGATGAAGCGATCCTCAAGCACTGCAAGCGCTCGACCGGCCGCTCCGGCGGCCCCGGCGGCCAGCACCGCAACAAAGTCGAAACGCACGTCCAACTCCTACACGAGCCGACAGGCTTGCTCGCCCAAGCCGGCGAGCACCGCTCGCAAGGCGACAACCTCCGCGTGGCACTCCGCAGGCTTCGCCTGGTCCTGGCGGTCGAGCATCGCGTTTCCCCACCGGCGCCGACGGGTCGCGACGCGCTCGACGGCCCATGGACCAGCGCCCTCTGGCGATCGCGGATCTCCGGTCCAAAACGCACGCCCAAGCCGTCGTCGGGGTATCGTGGCGTCTCGGGTGACGACGACTCGCCGCTGAGCGCGATCGACCGAGCGATTCAACGCATCGAGCGCGGGCGCAGCGAGGCCACGGGCCTCACCGGCCGGCTGGTCATCAACCCGGATCACCATGACTTTCCTTCGCTGCTGGCCGAAGCGATGGATCACCTCGCCGACTGCGGGTGGGATCTTCGACCCGCGGCGGTCCGCCTGGGCATCACGCCGTCTCAGGTCATCAAGCTGCTCCGAGAGCACCCACCCGCACTGCTGAAGGCCAACAGCGAGCGAGCCCGGCATGGCATGCACGCGCTGAAGTAGCGCCGATTACACACGCGCCCGCATCCACTTTCCACCGAGAAAACGGCCCGTGTAGAACAACGACCGCAGGGCGATCTCCGCGCACAGCCCGATCCACAGTCCCGTCAGGCCCCAATCCACGGGCGACGGATTCTCCAGCACGCCGCCGCCGAGCGCGGCCGGCAACGGCAGATCCACGCCGCTGAGCAGGTAGCACAGCGGCAGTCGCAGCCCCCACTGGCAGATCCAGGTCAGCACCATGACCGCACGAACATCGCCCGCACCGTGCAGGGCGCTCCGCAGAACGATCGCGTATGCGAAGGGCACCTGCACGAAGCCCGTGATCATCAGCAGCGGCGGGGCGAGTTCCGCATGCGCCGGCTGTCCGGAAAGCAGCGAGACCAGCCACGTGCCGGCGAAGATCAGCACCACACCGAGCGTCCCCATGGCCAGCGCCGCCGCTCCGGCACACAGCAGCGCCGCCCGTCGGGCCATCATCGGAACTCCGGCGCCGAGGTACTGCCCCGTGAGCGCGCTGGCGGCGATACCAAGTCCGAAGCCGAAGATGAAGCTGAAGGCCTCGATACGAATGGCCAGCAGATGCGCGCCGAGCAGGCCCGCGCTCTCGCCGGCCGCGAGACCGCCATGGATCGCGGCGTCACGCGCTCCGGCCGCCGCGTTCATCACGCCGACCATAAGAATGATCAGGTAGTTCGCCACCCACATGCCGAACATTTCCGCAAAGTTCGGCAGGCCGAGGCGCAGCAGCCGGAACATCGTCACGCCGTGGAAGACCAACCGCCGACCGACCAAACGCACCCCCGACACGCCGTTGCGCATGAACCAGACCGCGATGCCACAACCCACGGCGTGCGCGAGCGACGTGCCGAGCCCGATGCCCAGCACGCCCAGATCCAGCGCGATCGCCAGGACATAGACCAGCACGAGGTTCACGACGTTCACCGCGACCATCACAAACGCGGGCCGGACGGTGTCACCCGCCCCGCGTGCGCACGCATTGGCCGCGAACATCATCGTGGAGAATGGCAGGCCCAGGCAGTACGCACGGATGTAGGTGATGAAGTCGGCCTCGCCCTCACCCGTGAGGCTCTGCACCCGAGCCAGCACCGGCGCGGCCCACGCGAGCAACACCGCGGCCGACACGCCGCCGACGATCGCCAGCAGCATCGCCTGCCCAAGCGCCGCGCGAGCCGCCGCCAAACGCCCGGCACCGACCGCGCGGGAGATCAGCGCCGTCGCGCCGACGCCGATAGCCGCGGAAATGAGTCCGACACCCCACAGCAAGTACACCGCGCCACCGACCGCATCCGCCGCGGCCAAAGATACCCGCGCCGCCATGATCGCGTCGACCGCGCCGACCATCGAACTCAGCAGCGACTCGATCAGCACCGGCACCGCCATCACGACCACCGCGCGCTGCACACTCAGCCCCGCCAGTCGTCCCGACTTGATGCCCGCCCGATGCGCAGGCGGCTCCGGCGTCGCGACGGACAGACCATCGTCGTCCAACCCCTCCGGATTGACCACAACCAAGGGCGGCGACGGCTCCAACGCCCCATCGTCGCCCCACGGCGCTCGCTGTGCCCCCTCACCCCGTCCTGCCCCCCGCCCCTCGTTCTGTCCGTCATCATCCTCTGGTACTGGCATGCGTCGCCCGATTCTTCCCGTTTCCTCTTCGAGCATCGACTCTAGCACGCCAGGCCATCGCAAGCGGTAGACTGCGGCGATGATCCCCGATGCGATGCTTCACCTCGCGAGCACACCCGCGTCCTTGACGCTCAACACGGCCGACTGGCTCGTGCTCGGCGGGTACTTCGTGCTCCTTGTCGCCCTCGGGGTCTGGTCGAACATGCGGCCGGTACGGAACGCCGAGGACTACTTCCTCGGTGGACGCAGCATGCCCGTCTGGGCCGTCGCCTTCTCGATCCTCTCCACGGCGCAATCCGCCGGCACCTATGTCGGCGTTCCCGCGAATTCGTACGACGGCAACCTCACGTACATCATCGGAAATGTCGGCGCAGTGATCGGCGCATTTGTTCTGGCGTGGGTTTTCATCCCCGCGTACTACCGGCTCAATGCGACCACGCCCTACGAAATGCTCGAGCAGCGCTTCGGCCCAACCGGCAGGCTCGCCACAGCGTGGGCCTACCTCATCGGCCGGGTCTTTGCGAGTGGCGCTCGCATCTTCGTCGCCGCGGTACCGACAAGCATCGTCATCGTCGGCACCGTCGATGCGTCCGTCATGGCGTGGTCGATCCTGGGCTTCACGATCCTCGGCATCGCCCTCTCGCTCTTCGGTGGCGTGCGATCGGTGATCTGGATCGACATTCTCCAGGTCGGCGTCTATCTCGGCGCGGCGATCGTCACGATCATCGTGCTCCTGAACGTCATCCCCGTCGGCCTGCCTGATCTCATCGCGGCGCTTCAATCCCCCCCGCCGCTGCCGAACGGAACGGTCGTGGGGAACAAACTCACCGTCGTCGACTTTTCCACCGACCCCTCCGCGTCGTTCACGATCTTCACCGCGATGACCGGGTTCGTCCTTCTGGCCATCGCCAGCCACGGTGTTGACCAGGATCTCGTTCAGCGAATGCTCTCGTGCAAGTCGGCGGTCCAGGGGGCTCGCTCCGTGCTCATCGGTGTCATCATCGGCGTGCCCGCGGTGATGATCTTCCTGATCCTCGGCCTGCTGCTCTCGGTGTACTTCACGCGCCCGGACATCATGGGCGCTGCCGCGCCGGGCTTTGCTCCGCAGCGCAGCGACACGGCCTTTACGGAGTTCGCATTGAGCCCTGCGGTTGCGGGCTGGGGACTGGGTGGCCTCGTCGTCGCGGGGCTGTTCGCCTGCGGGCCGGCGGGCATCAACTCGGGCCTCTCGGCCATGAGCAGCACGTTCGTCAACGACATCTACCGACCGGCCCGCAGCCGCCGTCTCGCCCGCACCGGCAACGATTCAACCCGAACCGCCGCCGACGATGCCCGCGAGGTCCGCGTCGGTCGCATCGGGGTCATCGGTGCGGGGGTAGCCCTCGGCCTGATGGCGCTGCTCTGCATCGCGTGGTACGACCCAAGCAACAGATCGATTATCGACTTCGTCTTGGCCGTGATGAACTTTGCCTATGCCGGGCTCGTCGGCATCTTCTTCGCCGCGCTCTTCACCCGTCGCGGCACCGGCGGCACAGTCATCGCCGCACTGATCACGGGCTTCATCATCACGCTGCTGTTCCAAACGCCCATGTGGACCGGCATCGCCCATCTCTTCCCGAGCCTCGTGGGCCTGTCGACTCAGGCCGAGGTCGCTCAGGCGATCGCCGGCACACCCGGCTTCATCGAGAAGTCGCTGACAATCGGGGGCTGGCCGTGGCTGCGTCTGGCATTCCCGTGGGAACTCTGCATCGCCGCGGGCGCTTCGTTTCTCGTCTGCATCTCGCTTCCGAGCCCGACACGCCTCGCCGGGCGGCCTACTCCCAGGGCCAACTGAGCCGCACACCGAGCGAGGCGAGCAGCCGCTGCAAGTCCTCGGTGCGCATCGGGTCCTCATGCACCTGTGACGGCTCCGCCCCGGACGCATCGCACATCGCCGCGAGCGCGCCCGCGCTCTCGCCGACGTTCCACTCAACGTGGTGCATCCGATACGCTCCGTTGGTCACGTGCGTGACGCCGAGGCACTTCCCCGCCGCGATCAGGTTCCACACGCGCACCGGGATCAGGCTGCCGAGCGGCACCCGGAACGGCGCACACGGCACGTAGACGTTGTTCCGCCCCGCGCACGAAGGGTGCAGGTCGATCGCGTAGTGCCCGATGCCCACGGAGTCGGCAAACGGATGAGCCGTGCCGTAGGGTGTCGCGCTCCACGCCGCATCCCGATCCGCGCCGGCCGCGCGGCGTTGGTCTGTCCCGACGTGCGCCTCGGTGACGATCGTCCGGGCAATGAGCCGCCGCGGCTCGCGGATGTACGGGCTCTTGGCAAAGCCGTCTTGTGTTCCCAGTTCCTCGCCGCGCAGCCGCAGACCGGGGTATCCCGGCGTCGGGCGCGTGTCGTGCCGCGGCGCCTCGGTCTGCATCCAATGCAGAAACGCAAGGCTCTGCCGACGCGCACCGGCCAGCGCGCTGTCATCCACGCCGTGCATCCGCGGCCGCAGGAGCGGCTTGATCCAGTAGTCCATCTGCACCATGTTAATCAGCGAAACATCCGGGCTCGGCGTGCCGTCCGCTCGCGCGGGCCAGATCGAACCATCCACGATCCGACGGTACCGCCACATCTCGAGCTCTTCGGTTCCATTCGGGCCGAGCCCGGGCGTATCGGGCCACGGAACCATGCGGAACGTCCGCCGCCCCTCGGGATTGTGACTCGGCACCGTCCACGAAAACAGCGGCCCCGTCCACGGGGGCTCCATGGTCGGCTCACGCGTCTGCGCACCGGCAACACCCGGCGAATACGCCCGCCAGAACGCGTAGTCATCCGGAACGGGCACGACGTGATTCTCTCCCGGTCGATGCTCCAGCGCAAAGCACCAGGAACACGCCTGCTGATCCATCGGGTCGATCTTGCGGCTCGCATCAAAGTCCGTGCGGCCGTGCAACTCGTTGTACACCGACTGATGCTCGGCACCCAGCGCGTGTTCCACTCCGGCCAGCGCAAGTACATCGCCGCAGTCGCTCGCATCGAGAACGAACTTGGCCCGGATGAGAACACGGTCGCCCGTTCGGCGGTCGCGAAACTCCACCGCCTCAATTCGCGCGCCATCGGCCGAAAGCACCGCACCCATCGGCGAAAGGAAGAACTCCGCACGCAGCAGCGAAGCATCCAACTCACCACCGGGCACCCACGTCTGGTCCGTCGGCACCATCGGCATCGGCCCGTTCACACCCGGCGCCGCCGATCGCAGCAGCGCCCCGTGCAGCAACGCCGCGAAGTCTGCCGGCTCAGCGCAGCATCGGCTGACCCACCCACCACCCGGGTTGAACGCTCCGAAGGGCTCGACCACGCGCGCTCGTGCCCCGCGAGCCATCGCGCGGGCGCGGACCGCCGATCGCAGCGACTGATAGGTGGCGGTTCCGCCGACGGTCTCGATCCACGCGTTCTCATCCGGCGGCACGCCCTGCGATGTGAGCTGCCCGCCGAGCCAATCGGTCTGCTCGGCGATCACGCAGGCGACACCGAGCCTCAGGCAGCTGATCGCCGCCGCGACGCCGCCCGTGGTGCCCCCGACGATCAGAACGGTTGTTGATAGTTCGCGCACGCGGCTCTCCGGTTCAGGGCTGCGAGGATACGCGCTCAGCCCTTGACCGCGCCGGCGAACAGCCCGGGCTTGAGCCACTTCTGGGCCGCGATGAACGCGACGATGATGGGGATCAGCGCCAGCACCGCGCCGGCGTACGCCATGCGCGGATTGGTCGCAAACTCACCAAGCAACTGGTTGATCGCCACCGGCAGCGTGAAGTTGTCCCTGCTCTGCAGCACCACGAGCGGCCAGAGCAACTCGCTCCACGCACCGATCATGCTGAACAGCGCCAGCGTCGCGAGCGTCGGCGCACTCAGCGGCAGCATCACGTGCCGCCACACGCCGAACGACGAGCAGCCGTCCATCCTCGCCGCCTCCTCAAGGCTCGCGGGAATCTGCGCAAAGGCCTGTCGGCACATAAAGATCCCGAACGCCGAGACGGAGAACGGAATGATCACCGCGATCAGACTGTCCGCAAGCCCCATCGAGATGATCGTCCGATACATCGGCACGACGATCACCTGCTCCGGGATCATCATCGTCGCGAGGATCACGACAAAGAGCACGTTTCGCCCGCGGAAGTTCATCCGCGCCAGCGGATACGCCGCGAGCGCCGCCAGAAACACGTTCAGCAGCGACCGCACCACCGTCACGATCACGCTGTTGACAAACGGCCACGTCAGATCGCCATCGGTCCACGCCTGGCGGAAGTTCGCCAGCGTCGGCTGCGTCGGAATCGACACGAGGTTGCTCCCAGACGGCTGCAGCGCCACAAGGAGCAGGAACAGCGTCGGCCCGATCGCCAGCCCCGCCAGGAGCCCGGCGGAAACGTACAGCGTGATCGTCAGCCATGTCGGTCGTCGGTCCAGCACGCGAAAGGTACCTCAGGTTGCCGCCGGGTCGCGCCGGCTGGACAGTCGCAGGTTCACCAGCGAGAACGCCAGAATGATCAGAAACAGCGTGATCCCGATCGCACTGGCCATGCCGTAATCGCCCTTCTCGAACGCCTCCAGATAGATCAGCGGCACCGCGGTCTGCTGCTCCACCGGCACGCCCCGCGCCGTGACGTAGATCTCCTCGAACACCTTGAGCGCACTGATCGACGAGATGATGAACACCAGCGTCAGCACCGGCCACAGCGCCGGCAGGGTCACATGCCGGAACACGCCGAACCTGCTCGCCCCATCGATCGCCGCGGCCTCCTTGAGTTCCTTCGGCACCGCCAGCAGCCCGGCCAGAAACACCATCATGTAGAAGCCGAAGCCCTTCCACAGCGTCACGAACATCGCGCTGATCAGCGTGAACGGCGGCTCGGTCAGCCACGGCACGCGATCAATGCCGACCAGCCCGAGCATCGTGTTGATCAGCCCGCCATCCTCCCGCAGCACAACCGCCCACGCGATCGCCGCGACGATCGTCGGCGTCACCACCGGCAGGAAGAGCACCAGACGAAGCCCCTTGGCCCATCGCAGCGCCGACTCGACCACCATCGCCGCCCACAGGCTCAGAGCCATCAGAGCGGGCGTGACCAGCAGATACAGAAAACTGTTGCCGAGACAGAACCAGAATCGCTCGGTCAGCAGCAGCCGACGATAGTTCTCAAGCCCCACCCACCGCGGCCCATCCACACTGAACGGCGTGTACCGCGTGAACGAGTAGTACAGCACCTGCACCATCGCCAGCAGAAAGAACACGCCCAGCACGGCGATCGCCGGCGCCAGAAAGGCGTAGGGCGTGAACCAGCGCTGTCGAATCGGTGATGCCAAGGTTCCCAGTCCTGATCCGTGCGTTGCTCGCTCAGCCGCCGGCCTGCACATCCAGCCTCGTGGGCGTCGGCACCGCGTCGATCGGAGCATACTCGCTCACGTTCAGCAGCACGTTCCACTCACGCTCGATCTCCGCCAGCGTCTCCCGGACGTCCGCCCCCTGCAGCAGGCACCGCTTGATGCGGTCCTCGAACACGCGACGCATGTCCGGCCACGCGCTCAACGCGGGCGTGAACGCCGCGGCATCCCTGAGCGCCGCCGCGGCGATCAGCCCCGCCTCGACCGTTCGCTCCGCGACAACCCGCGCAGTCCTGCCCGTCCGCGCCGCCTCGCTCGCGCTGACCGTTCGTGCCTGCTCCATCGCCGAGGCAAAGTCCGTGAACTGCGGCTTGCGCAGCGACTCGCTCGTGCTGGGCAGAATCGGCACCGTCGCGCAGAAAAGCTCCTGACTCTCCGGGCTGGTCATGTGCAGCGCGAGTTTCGCCGCCAACTCCGGATGGCGGCTCTGCACCGTCACACCCAGAACCATGACCGCGACATGCCCGCGGCCCAGCGCCCCGGTGATCGGCGGCCCCACCCGCGTCGCGTCATACACCGCCGGCGCAACATCGCGAATCCGATTCAGAAAGTTCGGCCCTGAGTTGATCACCGCCAGCCGCTGGTTCTGATACAGGTCGGGCATGTGCGCACTACCAACCGTCGCGCTCTCCCGCGGCAGGCACCCCTCCCGAAACAGCGCCACCCAATCCTCCACGATCGAGACGATCGCATCACTGGTAAGGTCCGCACGAAGTCGCCCGTCCGGCCCCGGAACAAGCGGCGGGTGCCCCTCGGCCATCAGCATCATCGGCAGGTCCGACTCGGTCCCCAGCGGCACACTGAACAGCGCCGGCCCGCTCGGCCCAACCCGGGCGCGATACGCCCGCGCGGCCGCCCGTAGTTCGTCCCACCGCCGGGGAAGCGTCTCAAATGTCAACCCCCCGCGCTCGAGCAACTGGGTGTTGGCCATCACCGCCTGCGTCGTTAGATACCACGGCAGTGCCAGCAGTTTTCCGTCGATCTCACCCAGCCGCAACGGTCCGGGCAGATAGATCTCACGCGCCTGGACCGACATCAGCGGCCGAAGGTCCGCGAGCGCTCCCATCGAGATGAACCTGGCGTAGGTCTTGTCCGAAAAGTTCACGACATCCGGAGCACGGCCCGCACTGGCCGCGGCGAGCAGCTTGCGGTCCATCGCCTCGAAAGGCACATCGTTCCAGATCACCTTCACACCCGGATTCGCCGCCTCAAAGGCGCCGATGCGCTCCCGGATGTACCCCTCGAACGGCGAGAGGGCCAGGGTCCAGAACTCAAGCCGCTTGATCCCGTCGGAATCACCACGATCCCCGCAGGCCCCGCCGCTGATGAAGCCGACAGAAATCCCCAGCAAAAGCAGCATCGCGAGCAGCGCTCGCGCGCCGCTCGCGATGGTCGAGGAGTCCTGTGTTCGGCTCCCGCAGAATCTGGCCCGGGCCCGAAAACGAATCATGGCAGCTGATCGTCGATCGGGGACCAGCGGACCCGGAAGGTGCTGCGAGCGCTCGTGTCGCCGGGCACCGTGCTCGTCACCAGATCGCGGATGTTCAGCTGCTCAACGTGCCCATCAAGGAACACGAAGTTCGCCGAGCCGACGAGCGCCTGCGTGTCACGCAGGCGGCGCGGATGGCGGTACCACGGGATGTACGAGCGCGGGAGCACATTGGCCGGGCTCAGCTCCGGCGGACGCAGCTGGACGGGTCCACCGAATCCACCCGGAAAGTCACTGATTCCCGTCGCACCGGCACCGAATCGCCCGTGGGGCGTGCTGCCGATGGCGCTGGGCGGGCCGATCGTGGAGTTGGTGAACCACAAGACGCGGCCATCCGCATCAGGGGCCGCACCGCGGGACTGGCCCCACGCGTCGGCAAGCAGGAAGATGCTTGTCGAGAACAACGAGTTGGCATCAACAGGAGCGCCACCGGTCTCGGAGGTGTTCCGGCTGGGCCGCGTGAACCGACGACCGTCGGCGGACGCATCAATGCCGCCGGATGCCCACCAGTTCATGCTCCAGGACCGCCCGGCAAGCGGATGGTTCGGATTGATCATCGCCGAGCCGCCCACGGTCGCATTGATCGTGGAGCCCGAGTCGGAATTGTTCAGGCTGAGCAGGTACGCGCCGAGCCGAGCCTCGTCATACCAGTACAGCCCGACGCGCCCTGTGACAGGGTCGGTGTAGTTGTTGATGTTGGGCGGGAAAATGCCCTTGTAGTCGCCGGAATAGTTGATCAGCGCAAGTCCCGCCTGACGGATGTTGTTCTGCGCGACCGTGCCGCGAGCGGTCTCGCGAGCGCTGGCGAGCGCCGGAAGCAGGATGCCCACCAGCAGGGCGATGATCGCGATGACCACCAGCAACTCGATGAGCGTGAAGGCCCGCATACGCCGGTATACATGCTGAACGTTCATAGTCATTCTCCCAGTTTGCCCCGCGACGTAGCAGTCGGACGTCGCACCCGCTCCCTCGCTCAAACCCCCACAAACCCGACCGCGTCGGCGAGAACCCGCCGCGATCGTCGGACGCTGCGGGCCGACCGGCCCGCTTGACGTCCCGCCGATCCGCACGTCCAATCTTCAACGCCCCTTTGAAAAGGGTCGCGGAAGACAGGACGGGCTGATGAACACCGAGAGCCTCTCCAAGAAACTTCGGCGCTCCGTCTCGTCGGTTTCACCATTTCTCCGGCGAAACCGATAAATCCCCGATAACCCCGCTAGGGGTTCATCGGCGGCGCGGCCGTCGAACCGCGCTGAACCAACTCCGCCCTCAGGCGACGACGCTTCTCGTGAGCCGTCGGCGAAACAGCCAGATCCATCAGACTCTCCGCGGCCAATCGCCCCATGTCCAGCAGCGGCTGGCGCAGCGTCGTAAGCCGCGGCGACAAAAACTGCGCGCTGGGCGGATCATCAACACCGATCACCGACAGGTCGCCGGGAATGTCCAGCTCAAGTTCGCGAGCAACGCTGTAAAGGTCCAGCGCGAAGTAGTACCCCGCCGCGAAGATCGCCGTCGGCCGATTGGGCGACAGCAGCATCGCGATCAGTCGGGCACGATCGCTGTCGCCGAGTTTCCACCCCGGTACCCGCAACACGTTCTCTGTCGCGACCAGTCCCGCGCGGCCCATGGCCTCCGAAAAACCGTGCCAGCGATCGATGTTGTTCGAGACTTCCGCCCCGCCGCCAACATACGCGATGCGCCGATGCCCGAGCGCCGCAAGGTGCTGCACCGCCTGCTCGGCCAGATCCACGTTGTCGGTATCGATCGAGTGAACGTGGTCATGGTCGAACGATGCGCCAACCACCACCACAGGCGGCTTCTTCGTGGAGCGAGCCCGCAGCCTTGTACCCATCTGCGCGCCGAACCAGGGCATGCTGTTCAACTGCTTGCGCATCGGGTTGACATACACGAACCCGAGGCACTCCTTGCGCCAATCCTCGCCGAACTGCAGCAGCACAAGGTCCGCGCCCCGGGCCATCGCGCCGCGACGAACGCCCTCGAGCACGTGACCGTGATAAAAGTCCGAGAGCGACGCCTCCTCATGAAACACCAGACCAACACGCACGCCTGTGCTCGGCGTGACGCGCTCGAAGTACGCCTCATGAACAAAGGTGCCGCGACCCTGGCCGCGACGCAACACACCGCTGGAGACCAGTTCTTGCAGCGCCCGGTGCACCGTCACGAGCGACACATCGATCTGCTTGCTCAGCGCCTTGGTGCTTGGCAACTGATCCCCAGGCGCATAACGCCCGTCGTCAATCGCGGAGCGGATCGCGTCCTTGACCGCCGCGTAGAGCGGCCGGCCGGGCTCGGGGGACACGGGTTTGAACTCGGCGATGCGGGACATCAAGTGCGAGGCAGGGCTTTCGCCCGGCCTCACGAAAGGTTCTAGAAGATCTTACCGACGGCGACGGAAAGCCGCAAGACCCCCCAATCCGAGGAGGGCAGCAGCGCCCGGCGTCGGGATGGAGAAGGTGAAGGCCTGGATGCCGTTGTTGGAGTTCAGAACGTAGAGGTCGGCGGTGAAGATGCCGCCGTTGCTCGAGATCCGGCCGAACTTGACCGAGCCGGTCGCGTTGCCGTTGAGAACCGTCGCGCCGGTCAGCGGGTCGACCGGGACGATGCCGGGGTTGCGCACGCCGAAGGTGAACAGGCTCACCGGTGCGGCGGGGTTGGACATGTCGTACATGTACACGCGCGAGTTATTCGCATCGACCGTGGCCAGATAGGGGACGCCGCCGATGACGGCGAAGTCCATCGCCGACTCGCCGCCAGCGGTCAGAACTCCGCCGTTGGCCAGGGTGGTCGCGCCGGACGGGCCGATGGTCGAGCGGGTCAGCGTGCCGCCGGTCTGGGCAACCTTGGCCAGGACGTCATTGGCCGTCGCGCCGAAGGTCAGACCAAGGCGATACTGGCTGGCGGCAGCGCCGCTGATCGGGAGCGAGCCAGCCGGGGGCAGCGGAGCAGTGGTCGAGGAGTAGATCTGGCCGGTGGGCGAAGTGCTGCCGTTGATGGCCAGGTAGCCCTGAACGCCGTTGAAGCCCGCGAGAATGCGGGTGTTGGCGCCGGAACCGATGACGTCGAACGAGTCGCCGAGGCGGACGGTGCCACCGGTCGAGCCCCAACCCGTCGTGGGCTGGGAGTAGTGCAGCGCGGGGGCCGACGACTCGTTGGCGAACTTGTACACGCGGAACGGCGAGGTCGCCGAGCGGATGTTGGCGCTCAGGTTGGCGATGTAGATCTCGCCGCTATCGCTGATGCCGACCTGGTTGTAGGTGAACGTGCCGGTATTGAACAGGCTGCCGTCGAACTGCAGGCCACCGGAGTCAACGCCCGTGGTGCCGTTGAGGATGCGGAACGGAGACGCCGTGGCGTTGATCGCGCCGTTACGCGTCACCAGGATGAGGTTGTCCGTAACGGGGTTGTACGCAAGGCCACGCTCGTTGTTGGCCGTGCCGAGCGCCAGGTAGGTGCTGCCCGAGACCGCGCCGGGAGCATCGCCGGTCAGAGCGACGCCCGGGGCGCGCCAGCCGTTGACGCCGAACGACGTCTTGGGGGTCAGGGTCTGGGCATTGGCGACAGTGGCCAGGCCCGCGAGAACGATGAGGCTGCAAACGGCGATACGCATGACTCTCTCTCCTGCAAAAAGGTCTCTCTCTCAACACCAACCATCAGAACGCACTACGCGTTTGTGCATGCCGACGGCTACGACGAAGGGGAACGCTGGGCCCGCGGCGTGATCCGCACACCCAGGTGATTGGCAACCGGCCGGAACGCACCGTCGCTCGGCCGGTTCTGCACCGACGGGCCATCCGTCGGAACATACACGAATGAAGTCGACCCCCCACCATCCAAGTTGATCGCGTCGAAGGCCCCCAGCCCGATGAGAATGTCGCCGGTCTCGTTGAGCGTCGCGCCGATGCTGTGCCCGGGCGATCTCCCATCGATCGCGACGATGATCAGCATCGATCCATCCCGGCTAACGCCGACCGCCGTGCGCGGATGCCGCTCCGAAGGTTCGACACGCGCCGTCCCGCCGAGGTTCACCGCGTCGTCGACGAGCATCGTCCCGCGAGCCGGGTCGGTATCGCTCGGCCCGATGCTCGCGACCCCGACCCGCGCGCCAACAACGTCCGACGCACGCAGATACCCCGCCACCGCGCGCCCATCGGCGAACACCGCGAGCGCCGGATCCGGACGCCCCGCGTATTCGCGCACCGGCGAAACAACCACGCCATCGGCGATGCTCAAGCCCAGCACATCGACATACTCCCCCGCCTTCCACGCGCCCGCGCCGCCCGCGACACGACCAAAGTAGTTCGCGTTGATGGCCAGCGTCGCATCAACCGACCGCGCCCATTCATCCGTCGGCACGAGCCTCGCTTCGGCCCCGGCAGGCTTGACAGAATCCGCCGCGAGCGCCGAAGTGCCCACCAGCCGCACGCGTGGATCGCGCAGATTCACCGTCGCGGCGTATCCGCGAATCGCACCGTCCGCAGTCGGGATGTCGATCTTCGACAGCCGCACGGGTTCGGACGACGCACACCCGCCTGCGATCACCATGATCGCCAGCGACACCGCAGCCGCGCCACAGGCCAGCCCAGGATGTTTGGTGTCTCTCTCTCTCACGCTTTTGCTCTATTCACCGACCGGAACACTTCCGCCCCGAGCATCGTGTATGCGAGCGCATACGCCCGGAGCGACCGAGTTCTATAATCTCTCTCAGTTTTCGCCGTTCGTCAAGCCGACTCCGCATTTGGCCTCGATTTACCGAGGTATGGGGCCCGTCCAACCCGACAGCCTGTACCACTTTGGCACAGGTCCGCGAAGATCGAGCATCCGGCTTCAACGCGGCGGTCCTCGCCACGACCGGGAACCTCGGGCCGGCGGATTGAAAAACGGCCTCCCTTTGAGCGGGAGGCCGGACCAAAGCACTCTCGGACGCGGACGCTGAGATCAGTTGATCGCCGGGATCTCGACCCACTCGCCGCCACGGGCGATGGACTCGTTGCCGAGCTGCATGATGGCGACGGACTCGACGATCGCGCGCAGGTCAACCGGCGCCTCGCCGCCCTCGAAGAACCGCACCATACCTTCGACAAGTCGCGAGTAGACCGGGGCAAAGTCCACAACGAACTGGGCGATGCCCTTGGTGCCGTGGATCGTTGCGCCGAAGGCCCACGCGCCGTTGCGATCCATGCGGATGCGGGCGAGCTTGCCGTCGTGATACTCGATGTCGATCAGGTGGTAGCCGCTGGTCGCGTTGCCGGTCTTGACCGCCGAGACGCGCTTGGCGGCGTGCTTGCCCGGACCGGACTGCCCGAAGTGAAGCAGGATGGCATCGACCATCTCGATGCTGTGACAGCCGTAGTGCCACAGGTCCGGCATCATGTCGAGCACTTCGCCGTTGCCGAATGCGTCGATCGCGACGATGTTGCCGACCTTCTCCTTGTCGATCTTCGGGATCTCGGTGATGAACCGCAGGCTGCTGGCCGAGTACGCGCGGGCCTTGTACTGACGGCTCATCGCCAGCAGCGCCTTGGCCTGATCGATCGAGCACGTCAGCGGCTTATCGATGTACGTCGGCATGCCCTTGGCCAGGCTCGGCACGGCCAACTCGAGGTGACGATGCCCATTGATGTTCAGCACCATGACACCGTCGACCTGGCTCAGCAGCTCATCGATGCTGTTGACCTGCTTGGCACCTTCCTTGAGCGTGTCCTCGCGCCACTTGGCCACGTCCTTGGCGCTCTGCTCCGGGCCGGCCGGATGCTGCCACTCATGGTGGCCGGGATCCCAGAATGCCGTCACCTGGCACTTGGTCTTGCCCTCCTTATGGAGAGCATTGATTCGATTGGTGAACACCGGGGTGTGCGAAGAGTCGATTCCGATCGCGCCGATACGCATGACGAACCTCAAGGATTGATGGACTCAGGCCCCGTCGGCACACACGCCGAAACGGAACAAGGGGTGGATTGCTCGATTGCCGAGACGTCTACGGTCACTTCTTCGCCGGCGCCTTCGTGCCGCTCTTGGTGCCGGTCTTGGTCGTGCCGGTCGGCGCGGGTGCGGGAGCGGTCACCGTCGCGGCGACCGTCGTCTCGCGGATGAGTTCCGGCAGGTTCGCAAACACCGGTGCCGTGTCGCGGAACCAGCGGTCGCGGTCGGCCTTGGGCATGTCGCGCCACGTCACCTTGCCGTCGCGAGCGATCGTCCCGGCCTGCACCTTTTCGATCTTTCCGTTGGCCCAGATCTCCTTCGTCGCCGGGCGGCCCTGGCGATCGTGCCAGATCCACTCACCGTCCGGGCGGCTGTTCTTGACCGCACCGGTGAAGTTCGGCTTGCCGTCGTCGCGATTGACGGTGATGACCTGGTCCGCGATGCGCCCATCCTCGAAGCGGATGACCGACTGCGAGCGCACGCGATTGCCGTGACGCACGAACTGCCCGTTCGGCGCGAGGCGAATCTGATCCGTGCCCGCCATCTGGCCATTGACCAGCGTCACGAGATTCACACCATTGGTCCGCAGATTCGCGATCGCGGCCTCGGCGCTCGACGCTCGGCTCTTGGCGTCGTTGGCCTCGCTGGTGAGCGCAGACAGACGCTTCTCGAGTTCGGCAACCTTCGCGCCGCTTTCCTCGGCCTTCTTCTTCTCCTCCTCGTACTGGCTCTTGTAGCAGCCAGCCATCGGCAGGCACGCCGCGAGCGCGATGGCCGCGGCGAAGGTCGTGAATCGGGAGCGATGGGCGGTCAGAGTCGTCATGGCGGATTCTCCGTCGGAACTGTTGGCGATCTCCCGCCGGTGCCGGAGCACTTCGTGCGGTGCGGGAATGTAGGAAGCGCCCCGCCCACTGTGAAGTTCCGAACACGCTCAGGCCCCAAATCAACCCCATCCCAAAACGAACAGACGCCCCCGGACGGACCGGGGGCGTCTGACGCTCTTTCGGACGGTTTCGGCCGCGTCCGCGGTCGATCAGTCGTTGTTGGTAAAGTCCAGCAGGAACTTGAGGCCTTCGGCGATCAGCACCACGCCCGCAAGGCTCACCAGCGCCGCCGTCGCCGCGGCCCCCGCCACATCGAACGCCGGCTTGGCCATCATGCCCGTCGGATCGACCAGCGCGGTGATGCTCATCATCGGCGCGCTCAGGAACAACTCACGAAGCAGCCACCCCTGCAGCCACAGCCCCACCAGGATCGCCCCGATGATCGCCCACTGCTGCATGATGAAGTTCCAGTGCTCGCGGCGGCTCCGCCCGCGAACGGCGCGAACGCCCTCACGAATCGGCATGTACAGCGCGAGAATCAGGTAGAAGAATCCGCCGATGCCAGCGCCAGGAAGTCCGTTGACCATGGTGAAAACTCAGAAACAGGTGCGAGTAACAACTCAGAAACAGGTGTTGATTCGACTTCATTCCCAATTCGCCGCGGGCACACCCCGGGCGAAGCGTTCGATCATCAGTGGCCCTTCTCGAAGGTCTTCAGGCGGTTCCGCATGATGATCTCATGCCAGAACGCCGACAGCACGAACACACCGTTGACCACCCGCATCACGTAGAACGCGGGGATGGACGAGAGAGCCTTGAGCTTCTCGCCGCGCTGGTGCGCCTTGATCATCACCGGCACCAGCACCGCCGGCAGATCGATGAAGTACCCGAGCAGGAACAGCGGACTGATCAGCACGCACAGCAGCGGCAGCAGCACGAAGAACGCCAGCGTCGCCACCGTCGAGTCCCAGAGGCCGACCGCCACGATCAGCCGCAGGTACGGCGTCTTGAGCACGGTCTTCCAGTGAACGCGAACGCACTGATAAAAGCCGCGGCTCCAACGCCTCAACTGCTTGCGCAGGAAGTCGAAGTTGTGCGGCTCGATCGGGTAGCAGACCGCCTCCGGCACGAACCGGATCCGGTACCCGGCGTCGTAGCAGTTCCACGTCAGGTCCATGTCCTCCGCCAGCGTCCGGTGCGGCCAGCCACCCAAACGACGGAGAACGTCGGTGCGATAAACGCTGAAACACCCGCTGGCGATCAGCGGCCGCTCGTAGTAGTCCTGAATCGGCTTGTAGATCGTGAACGCGAAGAGATACTCGATGTACCGGCCGCGCTCCCAGATCGTGTTGACGTGCCGCGGGATCACGTACCCGCACGCACCGGCGATGTGGTCGTCCTGCTCCAGATCGCCCGTGTTGGCCGCCTTCATCAGCCGCTCGATCGCGTCGGGCGCCAGCGATGTATCCGCATCGATGGCCAGCGTGTAGGGCGTCACAACGGACTTGAGCCCGAAGTTCAGCGCCCCGGCCTTGGAGCCCGAGTTGGACTCCGGCCGAAGCACCCGCACCCCCATGCTCCGCGCGATGTCGCCCGTGCCGTCCGAAGACCGGTCGTCGATCACGATGATCTCGTCGGGCTGCAGCGTCTGCTCACGGATCGAGCGGATCGTGTCGGCGATGAACTTCGCCTCGTTGTACGCCGGGATCAGAACTGTCAATCCTGCCGTCGTGCGAGGCTTCTGCGTCGGAAACGCCTCGTGCTCGGCGACCGCTCGCGTCGTGATGACGGCCTGATCCGTCGGGGGCTCCTCAAGGGCGACCGCCGACGACTGCTCGGTTTCTGTGGACGATGAACTGCTCATGGTGCTCGTTGATGTGCTCGCGGCGGAACGCTCATCGCGTCCCTCTGGGCCTCAGCGCGGCTGACTCCCCGCTCGAATCCCCGATTCCGCTCTCGATAACGTCGGCTCTCACGCCTGCTCGTCTCGTCGCGCCTCGGGTCATCGGTCGGTCTGCGTCAGTCTCGTCGGGCCTCCCCGGCATGGCCGGTGCGGGCTGTCGAAGGGCCGATCCGGGCTCACGTCCCGTTTCACGGCCCGACAGCAGGTGCGTGCTTTATCAATCGTAGACATCACTCGTTCGGATGCAGAATCCGATCGGTGGATTTGCGGTGCAAAACCCGATCGCCGCTCGCGGAGCGGTTGGATAATCTCGAAAAAACCGATCACATACCTAACAAACACCGCAGTTTCGGAGCACCCAGTCGACCACCGCGACCCCGCCGCCGCCGCAGGCGCGGGAGAGGGCCGGAGGTCAGACCAGTCATGGGTTCGAGCGAACCCGATCCAAACGCTCACGGGAGCAGGAACGTGTAGTCGGGGGCGTAGACGCCGCGGACCTGGAGATAGATGTCGGAGGTCACCGGCTGGGTGGCGAGGAATCCGGCGGGGTACTGCCCGCGGGGCGCCCACAGCTCCTGATACCGCACCGAGCCATCGAGGAAGCCCATGGCGGACTTGTTGCGGTCGCCGAACTCGCTCAGCCAGTCGCTGTACGCGGGCGCGGATGTCCCGTCGCTCGCGCCGGGCGTGTTCCACTGGTACTGGAACGCGGTCTTGTCCGTCACAACAACGAAGCGCGACGCCTGGAAGCCCGCCGACTCCATGCGTCGCACCGCGACCTCGCGTGCCAGACGACCCAGGAACCGCGTGGACCCGTCGCTCATGCCGCCGCCACCGGAGTACGGCGCCTCGGGCAATTCGGCGGAGGTAAACGGATTCGCGACCGAGGGCGTGCGATTGGCCAGCGTGCGATACCACCACTGATTGTTCAGGTACGACGTGCCGACGGCGTTGTACGTGCTGATGGTCCGGTCCTCTTCAGGAAACCGCACGCTCGTCGGTGTCGAGGCATCGCGGAACGGGCTGCCGCGATCCGCCGGGGATCGGCAGATCGGGATCTCGATGTTCCGGTCGGCAACGGTCACGAACTCGCGATTGAGGTTGACCTCGGTCGAGATGTACGCCGAAAGCGTGCGATTGCCCGCCGGGATGTCGAACCCGGGGTCGAACGCGGCCTGACGGGCCGCGTTGTTCTTGCCCGCGTGCGACCACGCGGCGGTCGCGACGCTCGCAAAGCCCCGGCCGCCCCTCTCGAAACGGAAACCGCCGTTGCCCCATGCCGCGAGCGGAAACGGCAACTGACCCCGGTAGTCGTTGCGGTAGTTCGCTGTCGCGGAGACCTGCGAACGCGCGTTGGCCAGCGAGAGCGTCAGCCGAGCCGCGCGGCGGGCGCTGCTCAGCGCTGGGAGCAGAATCGCGACCAGCAGCGCGATGATCGCGATGACCACGAGCAGTTCGATGAGCGTGAAGCCGCGAACATGCGCGGGACGTGCGTCAACCGGAGCGCCAGCCGGAGCATTCGAACGAGCCACAGTGTTCATGCGAGACCTTTCGATTTTGGTCCGCCGGCCCGGACGAACGCCGGCCGCACGCGGACAATGGACGACCCCCGGCGCTTGTCCGATCAGAGCGGCCCCGACGCGGTGGGCAACCCGAACTCGACAAACACCGGCGACACCCGACGCACCATGTCCCCACATATCCGGACGATCCGCCCGACCGCACGACGACGCTGCGCGACCGGGCGAAGAACATACAAACGGCCCGAGCGGGCCGCTGACACCGTATTCGGATGCGCGGGCGATCGGTTCCCGTCAATGCCCCGTTTGGCAACAAAAAAGTCCCCCGGCCAAGGGCCGGGGGACTTGAGATGTCAACAGGCGATTGCGCAAGACACGCCGATCAATAGCGGTAGTGCTCGGGCTTGTACGGACCGTCCTTGGAGACGCCGAGATACGCGGCCTGGTCGTCGCTCAGACGCGTCAGACGCACACCCAGCTTGTCCAGGTGCAGACGCGCCACCTCTTCGTCAAGCTTCTTGGGCAGGATGTACACCTTGTTCTCGGTGTACTTCACACCCGACAGCGTCGGCTTGCCGTTGGCGCTGAGCCACAGGTCCAGCTGCGCGATCGTCTGGTTGGTGAACGACGCGGACATGACGAACGACGGGTGGCCCGTGGCGCAGCCGAGATTCATCAGACGGCCCTCGGCCAGAACGAGGATCGACTTCTCGTTCGGCTTGCCGGCGTTGAACACGAACTCGTCGTACTGGGCCTTGATGTTCACACGCTTGATCGCGCCCTGCTCCACGCCCTTGTACAGCGCGGCCATGTCGATCTCGTTGTCAAAGTGCCCGATGTTGGCGACGATCGCCTTGTCCTTCATCTTGGCCATGTGCGCCAGCGTCAGGACATCCTTGTTGCCAGTCGCGGTGATGAAGATGTCCGCCGTCTCGATCATGTCCTCGAGCGTCGCGACCTGGTAACCCTCCATCGCCGCCTGCAGGGCGTTGATCGGGTCGATCTCCGTCACGACCACGCGGCAGCCCTGGCCACGAAGGCTCTGGGCGCTGCCCTTGCCGACATCGCCGTAGCCCAGCACCACCGCGACCTTGCCGCCGAGCATCACGTCCGTGGCGCGGTTGAGGCCGTCGACCAGCGAGTGGCGGCAGCCGTAGAGGTTGTCGAACTTGCTCTTGGTCGCGCTGTCGTTGACGTTGATCGCGGGGAAGGCGAGCTGGCCGGTCTTGGCCATGTCGTACAGGCGGTGCACGCCCGTGGTCGTCTCCTCGCTGACGCCCTTGATGCCCTTGATCATCTTGCTGAAGTAGCTCGGGCGGTTCTTGAGCGAATCACGCAGCAGATCCAGGATCACGGCGTACTCGTGGCTGTCGCTCGGCTTGGTCGCGGGGACCGCGCCGGCCTTCTCGAACTCGGCACCCTTGTGCACGAGCAGCGTCGCGTCGCCGCCGTCGTCCAGCAGCATGTTCGGGCCGACGACCTCGCCCTTCTCATCGCGGAACTCGAGCAGGCGGTCGGTGCACCACCAATACTCCTCGAGCGTCTCGCCCTTCCAGGCGAACACGCTCACGCCCTGCGGGTTCTCGACGGTGCCCTTGGGCCCGACGACAACCGCCGCGGCGGCGGAGTCCTGCGTGCTGAAGATGTTGCACGAGACCCAACGAACCTGAGCGCCCAGCTCAACGAGCGTCTCGATCAGCACCGCCGTCTGAACGGTCATGTGCAGCGAGCCGGCGATCCGGGCGCCGGCCAGGGGCTTCTGACCGCGATAGCGCTCGCGCAGGGCCATCAGGCCCGGCATCTCGTGCTCGGCCAGACGCAGTTCCTTGCGGCCCAGGTCGTTCAGGGTCAGGTCGGCAACCTTGTACTCAAGGCCGCTGCGCGTGCGGTCGACCTTCGGGGCGGGCACGGCGCTGGGACGGATGGTCACGGGGGCGGTCGTCATGGGATCATCTCCAAAGTGCTGAAAAACGTCAGTGAAGTGGCTCGGTTCGGCATGCCGGGCAACGGTGCCGGGCGTGTCTGAATCGTCCGGGGACACACGCCCCGGGCGTCAAATGCTCATCAAAGCACGTGCTCCGAAAGCGTGGTCCGTGCTCCGGCGGAGGGCACAGGCTTGGTGGCGGTGCAGGCAAAGAGCCCCGGTCCGCGCGCCTCGCTCTCGCTGGTCAGGGTCTGGAAACGCTCGTTGGTCAGGCCCGCGCTGCGCATGAAGCGGAAGAGCTCCGGAACGCCGAAGCCCTGCCAGCGGTGGCCCATCGTCCGCTTGAACGTGTCGCGGTCGTGCTCGGTCATGTCGACAATCAGCGCGATGCCCCCGGGCTTGAGAATCCGGGCCATCTCGCGGACCGCCGCCTGCGGGTCGGCGATGTGCACCAGCACCAGCACGCACACCGCGGCGTCAACGCTCCCGTCGGCGATCGGCAGCCTTTCGAGATCGCCGACAAGGAACTCAACGTTCCGGAACTGCTCCAGGCGCTTGCTCGCCGCGTCGAGCATCGGCTGAGACTGGTCCACGCACAGCACGCGCGAGACGCACGGCGCCAGCAATTCCGCCGCGTTGCCCGTGCCGCAGCCGAGATCCGCCACCGTCCAATGGCTCGGCAGCAGCGGCAGAAGCGCCTTGAGCGTGACCTTCTCGCCGAAAAGTTCGTTCCGAACACCGTCCCACTCGCCCGCAACGCGCCCGAAGAACGATCGCGTGTCGGTTCGGCGCTCCAGCAGCACGCCCTGCAACCGCCGAAGATCATCGGCAAGGTCGGCCCCATCGCCGAGTTGATCCCGCACAACCGCCCAAATGGGCCGCGAGTCCTCGGGCAGATCGTCCATCAACAGACGGTAAAACGTGCTCGTGCCCTCGGATCGATGCACCAGCCACCCGTGCTCGCTGAGCAGCTTCAGGTGCCTGCTGACCGTGCTCTGCGGCAGTTGAACAACGCTCGACAACTCCCCCACCGACAACTCTTCCCGCTCCAGAACGCGCAACAGCCGGAGCCGCGTTGCATCGCACAGGGCGGCGAGTCGATCCGTCACGGACTGTACACGCGGGGTTCGCTTCATCCGTTTATCCGGATGAATAGTAGAATGCACCGGGCGGGTGTCAAGCCCCCAGCCTCCCAGAGCCCCGATTCACCCTCCCGACCCTCCCAAGCCACCCATCTCACCACCATCCGCTCCGATAACGAACCGATCCACCGCAAATTCCCCCACATCTCGCCCCCCGCTCGCCATCAGTCGCCGGTCCACGGCACAGGCTTGAGGCTGAATCCGAAGGCCTTGGCGAGGAACGGATCCCAGAGTCTTGTCGGTAGGACTCCCTTCAGGAACGCGGCGATTCTCGCATCGCGGCCAACCAGAACGCGGGTTGGCGCCCGCCGCGCCGTCAGGCAGCGGAAAACGACCTTCGCGACGCGCTCGGCAGGGATCGCATCGCGCTCGGCGATCGCGGCTTTGGCGCGGACGCTCTCGACCATCCGGCCGTAGAGCCGGCCCATCGGGGTGTCCTGGGGCACGGGCTGGGCTGATTCCTGACCCTTACGCCAGATTTCGCTCCGTATCGCCCCGGGTTCGACGAGGCTGACTTCGATGCGCTGGCTCGCGAGTTCCAGACGGAGCGTGTCGCCGAGTGACTCCAGCGCGCGCTTGCTGGCCGAGTACGGCCCGAGGATCGGTTGGCCGACAAGGCCCGCGATCGAACTCATCAGCACGATTCGCGCCGAGCCGGCGCGATTGCCCGCGGTGCCGGACCCCGCCGCGGCGGCCCGGAGCAGCGGGAGCATCGCCTGGGTGACGGCGATCTGCCCGAAGAGATTGATCTCGAACTGTCGTCGCCAGTCGTCGATCGATACGAACTCCGCCGGTCCGAACACACCGACGCCCGCGTTGTTCACCAGGCCGCGGAGCCCGTCGGCGCCGACGCGGGACTTGATGAGCTCCGCGGCATCGGCGATTTGCTTTGCGCTCGTGACGTCGAGCATCACGGGAACGAGTTCACCCTTTGCGCCGGCGTCCTGCCGCGCATCGCTCTCAACGGCTCGCGCATCGCGCTCGCTGCGCACGCCGGCAAACACCAGCCACCCCTCGCGCACAAGGTGAATGGCGCACGCGCGGCCGAGTCCGGTGCTCGCACCGGTGATCAGGACCGCGGGGCGGGCGGCGCGGCGATGACTGGCTTGAATTCCGGGGCTCTGGGTCATGCTCATCACACCGTGCGGGCTGGGGCTCCTCGCCCCGGGAGTTCGGCAGACTTCAGAGACTCTCGGGACGCGCGCTGCTCAGGCTCGCGCGTTCGGCCTCGAGGATCCGGGCGACTTCGAGAGCCTGGTTCATGTTCGCCGAAAGCGAGTCATTGCTTGCCTGCACACTGATCGCATCGAGAAGGTGGCGGACCTGCCCGTCGTAGCCGGTGCCCGTGGGCAGCGCGACCGACTCGCGTTTGCCGTCGCGGCAGAGTTCCAAGGGCGAGCCGGCACGGGCGATGTCAAAGTCAGCCGTGGCATGCTCGAAGGCGACGGTGTAGCGCATTCGGAAGCCGAAGCCGGGGGCCATGTCCTGACCGCCTTCGGCGACGACGTACTCGGCGACGCTCGGGTCGTAGTGGTACTGCGTGGTCACGTGCGCGAGCGAGCCGACGCTGCTGACGGCGCGAGGCACGCCGAAGATGTACCGCACGAAGTCCGTGTCGTGGATGTGCAGATCGACCAGCGGGCCGCCCGTGCGATTCATGTCCGCGTAAAAGTCGCGACCCCAGTCGGGCGGCGATCCGAGCCGCGTGAACGTCGCCGAGCGGACCTTGCCATAGGCCTTGCTCCGGACGGCGTCGCGAAGGAATGTCCAGCCCGGCCAGAAGCGCATGCACATCGCGGGCATGCAGAGCGTTCGCGCCCTCGCCGCGGCATCGGCCAGGCGGCGAACATCGGCGCTGGCCACCGCGACCGGCTTCTCGCAGAGCACGTGCTTGCCCGCACGAATCGCGGCCAGCGCAAGGTCAACGTGCGTGTCGGTATGCGTGCAGATCGAGACCAGGTGCACATCCGGATCGGCGATGAGCGCCAGCGCATCGGTGAACCCGCGCACTTCCGCAGGATCGAAGAGTCGGTCTGTCGCGGCGGAGAGTTCCACATTGCCGCCCTGCTGCGCATGACCGCTCAGCCGCGAGGCATCACGGTCGCTGACGGCGACGAGCCGAACGGGATAGCCGTCCCGCCGCGCGGCCTGATACGCGCCGATGTGCGTACGACCCATGAAGCCCAGCCCGATGACGCCGACGTTGATCATGGGGGCAGGATAGCGGGAGGGTCGTATCGGACGGAACTTACGGTGGCCGCGCGCAGAACGCACCCGGCTCCGTCGCCTTGCGCCGGCGTTCGGGCGGAGTTGGGTCCGAGAAACCAACGCCGAACTGCCCCTCGGTGAATCCGCGCTCGGAAAGAGACGAAGACGAGGGTAGCAGTTCGCCGCGGAGGGTGACTACCCTTATTCAGGCGGAACGTCCAGCCCGACCGTCAGATTCACCGCAGGCCCTTCACCATCGTTCATGAGTTTCCGTATGAGCACGATCAACAAGAGCACGAACAGCGTTTCGACCCGTTCCGGCCTCTCGTCTTCCGTGACCCGCGGTCTGGCGGTCCTCGCGATCGGCGGGGTGGTGTTGACCTCGACCGGCTGCAACAACGCCGGTGAAGGCGCGCTCTCCGGTGCGGCACTCGGAGCGCTGGGCGGTCTGGCCATTGGCTCGGTGACGGGCTCGGCCGGCAAGGGCGCGGCCATCGGCGCGGTCGCGGGCGGTATCGGCGGCGCGGTCATCGGTGATCAGAATCAGCGCAACGCCCGCAACAACCCGAATCGCTGAGCAAACCCCGCGTTCGCCGGCACCCATCCCCGATCAGGATCGTTCACGACCTGTTCAGTTCCAACTGCAGCCCTTGGGCGGTGCGCTCTTCTTGCGTTCGTCGTCGCTGTCGCCGGCGCGCCAGAGCACGCGGCGCTGAGCCTGCGCCCGCCGGAGCAACTCCTCGATGTGCGTCAGTTCTCGCACGATCATAAGGGCCCTTCGGCCAGCCTCGGGCTCGGCGAGCAATCGGTAGCGAAGTTCGCCGTCGGGCAGAAGCGTGAAGGTCACAAGTTCGAGAACCGCGCTGGTCGGAAAGTCCTCGTCCTGAAGGTACTTGACGACCTCGCGAGCGTCGGTCATGTCCGTGAGCGTCGTTTCGGCGAGCATCTCGGCCAGCCGGGCGCGGGCGCCGGCCAGTTCCTCCTCGTCGATTTTTGCGGTGCCCAGCGGCTGGAGGTACGCGCGGCGGTACGGCACATCCTCATCGTCGGGCAGTTCCTGCATGATGCGTGCGCGGCAGACGCCCTGGAGCGCGATGTTGTACCGGCCGTCGGGGAGCTTGTGGTGCTGAACGATCTGCCCGACGCAGACCGCCGGACGCAGCGTGGGGCGGTACGGGTCGCCACCTTCACCGGGCATCGTGACCGCCATCGCGATCTGACCCGGGCCGTCCAGAGCGTCCGAAACCATGTGCCGATACCGCGGCTCGAAGATGTGCAGCGGAAGCACGGCGTGGGGCATGAGCGTGACATGATCCAGCGGGAACAGCGCCATCGGGTTCCCGAAGTTCACGCGGATGGAAATCTCTTCGCTCACGGCTGCGCACTCCTGGGCGTTCGTTCGCGTTGCCGGTTCTGAGTTCGCGTACGAGCGACGCGGACCGGCGCATCCGAGCGGATCAGCGGCCTTCGTTCTCCTCGGCCAGCGGATCGGGCCGGAAGAGCTTGGCCTCAAGGCCCCAGTGCTTCTCGGTGAAGTTGCCGCCGAGTTCGAAAGTCGCCCCGCGGCTTGGCCGGGCGGCGGCGAGCGCCATGGTTGTACGCGCATCGAGGTTGTCCAGCAGCGACACGAGGATCGCCTCGGGCGTGCTGGGAACCTTCGCCGCGCCGAACTCGGGCTGGCCGTGGTGAGAGAGAATGATGTGCTGAAGAACGAGGACGGCGTGCCTGGGGAATCGAAGGCCGCTGGAGCGCATCACGCTCTGTGCGCGGTCGTGCAGCATGATCGCGCCATCGACGATGTGCCCGATGAGCTCGCCGCGATCGGTGTAGTTGAAGGCGCGGTCGTAGATCAGTTCGCGGGTCTTGCCGAGGTCGTGTAGGAAGAGGCCCAGCATGACGATGTCGCGGTTGATCTTGGGGTAGAGCGGGCAGAGCAGGTCGGCCATTTTCATCAGCGTGAGCGTGTGCTCGAGCAGACCGCCGAGGAAGGCGTGGTGCATGCTCTTGGCCGCGGGGCAGCGGCAGAAGGCGTCCATCAGCGGCGCATCGTCGAGGTACGCCTTGGCCAGCGCGATCATCGCGGGATGCTTGAGTGTGCCCAGGAGTTGCTTGACCTCTTCGAACATCGCGCCGGGGTCGCGGTCGCTGACGGGCAGGAGTTCCTGCATCTCATCAGCGGTGGGCTCGTGCGGCTCGATGGTTCGGACGATCAGCTGCAAGTCGCCCTGATACGCCTGGGTCTCACCCTCCAGGTACACGAATCCTTCGGTCGGCAGACGCGAGAACGCGCTGGGCTCGATCGACCACATGCGGCCCGGCATTTCGCCCGTGCGATCCTTGACCAGGCACTTCAGGAACGGCTTGTCGTTCTTCGTGCGGCCCAACTGGGCGTTGGAGATGCAGAAAACGCCGGAGATGTACTCGGCGGGCTGAAGGTCGCGGATGTATCGGCGGTCGGACTTCATCGACGTCGGCATGATCGCTCCTGTTCGAAGCAGGATATACCCGCCGCGACGGAGAACCGCGATCTTCCGCCGAACGCGGCCGGCGCGCGGCAAGGCTCCGCCCGTCATCGAGACCTCTGCGGACGTCGGCGGATCGTCGTACCATCACGTCGGATGTCCAAGCCACGCGAACTTCACGACCGGTACTTTCGACTGGCCAAGGCCGAGGGGTACCTCGCGCGTTCGGCTTACAAGCTCAAGCAGATCCAGCAGCGCTACCGCGTGCTCCGGCGCGGCGACTGGGTGCTGGATCTTGGCTGCGCGCCCGGTTCATGGATGCAGGTCGCCGGCGAAATCGTCGGGGATTCCGGTCTTGTCGTCGGGATCGACCTGCTGCCCGCGAAGCTCGCGCCGACGGATCGAATCGCCGTGCTGCAGGGGGACGCGTTCGGCGTGCCGCCGGCGGATCTGCTTTCACTGCTCCCTGAGCCACAGGCGCGATTCAACGCCGTCACCAGCGATATGGCACCGAACACGGTCGGCATCGGTGACGACCTTCGCTCGGCGAGCCTTTGCCGGCGCGTGCTCGGACTGTTGCCGAGCGTTCTGGCCGAGGGCGGACGACTGACGATGAAGATCTTCGAGGGCGCTGAGTATCCGAACGTGCTGAACGAAGCGCGGTCGATGTTCACGTACTGCAAGGGCTATCGCCCGGACGCGACCCGCGAGATCTCGCGTGAGATGTTCATCGTCGCCGAGGGCTTTCACGCACCCACCGGGGCGGGACGACGCGGACCGGCGGGCCCGCCCGCTCTCGCGGCGGGCTGGGGCAGCGGCGGAACATCATCGACCGTGCAGCCCGTCGTCGCGCCGATCGGCCCGGCGCCTGCGTCGGACGGTGCGAAGCCTGTGAGCAAGGACGCGCTGGTTGAGTCGCGTCGGACCATCGAGCCGCGGCCGCGGACCGAGAAGAAGGCCCGCGCCAAGGCCGCATCGAGCGCACGCGGCAAGCCCGCTGCGACCAAGCGACCCGCGAAGAAGAAGCCGGCACCGAAGCGGGCCTCGGCCCGGCGCGGCGGTACAGGCCGCCCGGGAGCGACTCGCCCGTGACGTTTCTCGCCCCCGGCACCGGGCTGCTGGCCGCGGCGATCGCGCTGCCGTTGCTCCTGCTGCTGTACTTTCTCAAGCTTCGCCGGCGCACCGTGCGTGTGAGCACGGTCATGTTCTTTGATGCGCGAACGACCGACGACCAGGCCAATGTGCCGCTGCGCATGCTGCGGCCATCGATTCTGCTTCTCCTGCAACTGCTCGCGCTGGCGTGCCTGATCGGCGCGCTGGCCCGGCCGGTGCTGCTCAATGCCGGGGTTGCGGGCGACGTGATCGTGATCCTGATCGACCGCTCGGCGAGCATGAACGCGGCGGACAGCCCGGTCGCGCAGACGCGACTGGACGAGGCGCGCTTGCGGGCGCTCGAGGTGATCGATCGCCTCGCCCCGGGCCAACAGGCCGTCGTCGCGGCGTTTGCCGGCACGGCCGAAGCGCTCACGGGCGTGACGTCGTCACGCGCGCTTCTGCGGCGAGCGGTCGAGGACGTGACGCCGACGGATGAGCCGGGGAATCTCGCATCGGCGATGGAACTGGCCCGCTCGCTCGCGCCGCGTTCGGAAGGGGCGATCGACGAGATGGAAGACCCCGCGGCGAACGCCGATTCGGTCAAGCCGCCCGCGTGCACGATCGTGCTGATCTCCGATGGCGGATTCGCGAGCGAAGATGCGGTCGGCCCGGCCCGCATCAGCGCCGGTGGCAACGCGCTGGTGCTCGAGGTCGTCGGCCCTGTTCGGGACGGCGAGCAGCCGACGCCCGTCGCCGATGACACCCCGACGAACGTCGGCATTGTCGCGTTCTCGGCGGTGCGTTCGGGCGACGACCCGTCGCTCGTGCGCGTGTTCTGCAAGGTCCGCAACTCCGCACGGGTCGCGCGGACCGCACGCGTGCGGCTCTCGCTCGACGGCGTCACGGTCGATTCGCTCACCGTCGATATCCCGCCCGCCCCGGGGACGCAGATCGCTTCCTCGGCGCTGCGGCTTGAGGGAGGCGGCATCATCTCCGCTTCGTTGCTGGAGCCGGATGCACTCAGCGCCGACGACTCGGCAACGCTGATACTCAACCCGGCACCGCCCCCGGTCGTGTTCGTCGTCACGCCCGGCGCTGCGGCGAACGCACAGGACGAGGTGGACCCGTTCCTTCGCTCATCGCTCTCGGCACTCGCCGAACTCAACAAGATCGCGTTCCGCGCCGTGAGCCTGAGTGAGTACGAACGACTCGCGGCCGAGGGCCTTCGCACCCCGGATCTTTCTCGAACCACGCCGGCCGGATCGCCCGGCGCGACGCCGAACAGCGCATCGCCTGCGGTCGCTTCGATGCTGATCTTCGATCGCGTGCGCCCGCAGCGGCTCGCCCCGGTGCCCAGTCTCTCCTTTGGTGCCGGACTGCCGAGCGCTGGCCCGCGCGCGCCCGCGGTCGCTTCGTCGCCGCCGGCCGAGGTCGGCAGCGAGCGGCTTCTGGTCTGGGAGCGCGAGCATCCGTTGCTCCGCGGCGTGCCGATGGATGCGCTCGTGCTGCGGCCCGGCGCTCGCCTGGCGTCTGACGCGACGCCAACGAACGCACCAAGCCCTGTCGCCATCACCGAACTCGCGACGCTCGCGGCCTCGCCCTCCGGCGATGTGCTGGCGCTGCGGACAGATCCGCTCGGCGTCCAGCGCGTGATTGTGGCGTTCACGATCACCGAGAGCAACTTCGGCACGCTGGTCGGCTTCCCGCTGTTCATCAGCAACGCGATCGAGACCCTGACGCTTCGCTCGCGCTCGCTCAACGCGGCGAGTGAGCGAACGGGCGTTCCGATCCGTGTGCGGCCGCTCCCGGGTCAGACTGTCGTGGTCGATGATCCCGAGGGGCCACGCAGATTCGAGCCGAGCACCGCCGCGATCGACGACGATGGCCTTCTGGGCATCGGCACGTTCTCGCGCGTTGGGCTGGTGCTGGTCACCGGTGTTCACCCGGAGAATTCGGCACTTGCGATCAATCTGCTCGACGAAACGGAGTCCGCGATCGCCGTCTCGCGAACGGTCCCGGTCGCGGATGTCGCCCCTGCAAGCCGGCGGGGCGTCGCGGACGGTTCGCTGGACATTTCGTGGTACTTCGTGCTCGGGTGCGTGTTGCTGCTGGTACCGGAGTTCCTCGTTTCGACGGTCCAGCGCCGCCGAACTCCGGAAGCCTGAGCACGCTGAGGACGAGATGCCGGCGGTCGTGACAGGTATCATCGCAACCCGAATGGGCGATCGCGGGTAAGCCCTCGCTCAGATCGACCTTGCACCGTCCGACCAAGAGTTTTCTTCGGAGCCTCCATGAACACGTATCCGCTGCTCGTCGCGTCGCTGCTTGTCGCCCCGTCGCTCGCCGTCGCCCAGACCAGTTCTGCTGGCTCGACGGAGCCCGTGATCGCACCCGCCGCGACAACGCCGGGCGATGCTCGTCCTTCGGTCGCTGACAAGTCCTGGTCGCTTTCGATCGGCCCCACCGCGCGGCACTACTTCAGCACGGACCTGCGAGACACCCCGGGCTCGTTCAGCCTTTCGCGCTTTGGTGCGGAGGCGGACTTTGGCCTGAACCTGGGCGAGGGCTGGAGGCTGGGTGTCGGGCTCGAGGGTGACGTGTCGATTTACGACTTTGACGGCGCCACCGCGCTGATCCCCGGCGCGGGCGGAGAACCGTTCGACGACGTGTACACATTCCGTGCCGTTCCGCGGCTGTCGCACCGGCTCGACGACAAGTGGTCGTACACCATCGGCGGCATCCTCGAGATGAGCGGCGAGAGCGGCGCGGACGTTGGCGAGTCCATCTCCGGCGGCGGCCTGTTCTCCGTTCGCTACCGCTTCAACGAGAACTTCTCACTTTCCGGAGGCATCGGCGCCAAGTCCAGCCTCTCCGATTCCGCCTTCGTTTTCCCGCTCCTGGGTGTCGAGTGGCAGATCACCGAGAAGCTCCGCTTCGAGACCCGGGGACTCGGCGCGGCCCTCACGCTCACGCTCAGCGAGCAATGGTCGGTCGCGCTCGAAGCCGAGTACGACCGCCACGAGTTCCGGCTGGATGACTCGCGCGCCGCGGCCCGGGAGGGCGTCGTCCGCGACTCGCGCCTGCCGATCGGGCTGAGCGCGACATACTCCCCAACGCCGACGATCGATTTGACCGTCCGCGGCGGCGTTGTCGCCTGGCAGCAGTTCCGCATTGAGAACCGCGACGGGGTCGAGATCTCCGAGCGGCGAAGCGATCCGGCGGGCTTCGTCGGTGGAAACGTCACGTTCCGGTTCTGATCGGCGCGGCTCGTGGTCGCCGAGAGTTCACGGAATCTGAACGCACACGCCGCCACGTCTTCGCGACGTTCGCGGCGCGCGGGACGTACTGTTTCCGGACCCTACCCGGAGCGATCAATGAGCAGTATCTCTGGAGCCGACGCGGCCCGGCAATCGTCTGTTTCTCAAGAGGATCCGTACCACCCGGATGCGTCGACACCCTCCGGCTCGATGAGCCGCCGATCGCTCCTGGGCGCGGGCGCGGCCGGGCTTGTCGGCCTCGCTTCAGTCCGGGCGCTGGGCCAGCCGATCGCTCCGGCCCCGCAAGCCACAACGGCGACACCGGCGACGCCAACCCGCGCAAAGAACCTCATCTGGCTCATCGCCGACGGAATGTCGGTCGGATCGATGAGCGTGATGGAGGACTACCTCCGCGTGAACTCCGCGACCGCACCCAGCGCGTGGCGGGACTTGCTCAATCGTCGCGGCACCCGCCACGGCATCATGGGCACGCACTCGTTTGACTCGCCCGTTACGGACTCCGCCGCGGCGTCAAGCGCGTTTTCGACGGGCATGAAGCATCGCAACGGCTCGCTGTGCGTCGGCCCGGACGGCGAGGAGTTCCGCCCGTTCTTCCAGATGGCCCGCGCCAATAAGCGTCGCGTCGGCGCCGTGACAACTACGACCATCACTCACGCCACACCGGCGGGCTTCTACGCGACGATTCCGGCACGGCGGCAGGAGCGGGATGTCGCTCGCCAACTCGTCGACGCCCGTCTGGATGTCGCCCTGGGTGGCGGCGCGCAGTTCTTCTCCCCCGAACTGCTCGCCCTCGCGGAGCGCGAGGGCATCCGCGTGGTTCGCACCGCCACAGAACTGCAGCGAGTCGATCGCCAGAGCAGCACGCCGGTCATCGGCCTCTTCAACGAGAGCCACCTGTCGTACGCCATGGAGCGCCGTCCCGGCGAGCCGTCGCTTCCGGCGATGGCGGTCTGGGCGATGGAGCGGCTCTCGCAGCCGCGCGACGGAACAGATGGCTTTGTGCTCCAGATCGAGGCTGGCCGGATCGATCACAGCGAGCACAACAACGATGCCGGGGCGCTCGTTCAGGAGTGTCTTGAGTTCGACGCGACGCTGGCCGCGGTGATGCGATGGGCGGATGCTCGCAACGACACGCTGGTGGTCGTCTGCAGCGATCACGCGACCGCCAACCCGGGCACCGTCGTGTACGGCAGCAAGGGCCACGAGGCGCTGCGATCGCTCAAGAAGTTCACGCACTCGTTCGAATGGGTTCTCGAGCCCGTCGCCCGCGAGACGGACATCGCCAAGCGTGTCGCGCTGCTCGCATCACGCGTGAAGGAAGCAACGGGAGTCGAGCTTGACACCGATGCGCTCGCACGTCTCCGCGATGCATATGGCGGCTCGTGGGTCCACCCCAGCAGCGCCCGGCGCAACATCGTCACGCTCCTGGGCGACATCATGGTCGAGCACACGGGCGTGGGCTTCAACAGTGGCGACCACACGAGCGAGACCGTGCCGATCATCGCCTCGGGCCCGGGCGCCGAGTCGCTCCCCGGCGCCATCGACAACACCGATCTGCACAACTGGGTGAAGGTGCAGACCGGGCTGACATCCAACGCGTAACGCGCGGCGTTCGCCGCTCAATCCGGCCATGCGGAGAGATCGACCAGCACCCGTCCCGGCTCGCTCTGCATAGGCATCATCGGCCGCGGCCAGGCCCATCGTTCGAGCATCGTCGCACTCACGCCGCGCTCGGGCGGAAGCGTCCGCTCGTGAACCACACCGATCGCGACGGTCCGCTCGCGGATCGCAGCATCGGGCAGCACCACCGTCGCCTGCCATCGGATGAGGCCCGACTCCGCCGCGGCCTGCTCGCCCGGCGAGTTGGGAGCGGTCACCGGCTCCTGACCGAGTGTCGTCTCCAGCCGCTGGGCGCGCACCTCGTCGACCCCATCCGCGCCCGGGCGCACGGCGATGATCGCGACCGGGCTGCTGCGCGGACCGAAGAACACACGCACGCGCTCGCCCGAGAGCGCAGATGCCGGCGCGATCCCCTCGATCAGCAGGCACCATCGGCCTTGAGCATCGCGCAGCAGCAGCGCCGCCGCGACCGGGTCGGACACTGGAGTGCCTGCGCGCCACGAGTCGAGTGTCCAGTCGCGCAGGAGCGGCCCGATGAGCATACCCGGCGGCGAGACGGGAATCGCTCGCGAGAACTGCGAAAGTTCCATCGCGCGATCGTTCAGCATCACGCGCTGGCGCTCGCCCTGTCGTGCCCACGCTCCGCGATCCATCGGGTCGCCATCGAACTCGATCGACGGCGGCGCGATCATCGGCACCAGAGCCGAGCGACCACCCTCGACCATGACTCCTTCGCCCGGCGCGTTGTTGTCCGGGAGCGTCGCCCCGCCCCGATCGCGCCGCTCGCCGCGGAGCGCGCCCGGTGACGGCTCGCCGCTTGCCGAGAATCGCACGCGAACGCCGGCCAGATTCGCCGCGCTCACGCCCAGCAAGCCCCGGGGCGTACCGAGCGAACCATCGATTGCACCCGCATCATCGATCACCCACGCGACGGCGTCGGGCTGACGATCCACGAATCCGCTCGCAACGCTCAGGCGTTCGGCCGGCGTGACCTCGGGCGCGTTGAGCCGATCACGCAGCACGCTCAGTTCGCTGCGATCCGCGGCCCAGACCGGCAACATGGCCTCGCGGTCATCGACGCCGATGCGCCCGACTCGCAGCAGGGCATCGCACACTCTGCCGCACAGCTCGCGATCGAGCGCCGCCAGCCTTGAGAGCGCCGCGAGCCAGAGCAACTCCTCCTGCTCGCTGACGAGTTCCACGACACCCATCGCCAGCCGATCGCGCGTTCGGCCCGGCGAGAGCCCGCCACCACCAACGGCGGTGCGTCGCAGTGCGTCGAGCAGCGCCTGCGCCCGCCACGCCGTCGCGGGCACGAACGTTGCCGCGTTCAATTCACGCTCAAGCTCACGCCGCGATGTCTCGCCCTCCGGCAGCAACTCCGCGGCACGTCGCGCCGCTCGCGTCAGTTCGTCCCGACCGGGGCCCAGGTCGCCCTCAACCACGGTCAAGGGCAGGCTCGGAGTCGCGCCGCGCAACGCCGCGGGCCCGGCCTCGATGATCAGCAGCGATGCCTGCACGCCCTGTGTCGGCACCGCGGCATCAACGGCCACATCGCGATCGCGAACCATCGGCCCCTCATCGATGATCTCCGGTTCGCCCCCCACTCCCAACCACGCCGAGAGTCGCGCGGCACCGGCCGACCCGCGCATCCGCACATGAACGAGACGCGCGTTGATCTTCGACCCGTCACTGGCCGTGATCGTCGCCGCGCCCGCCAGCATCGGGCGATCGTCGCGTTCGGGCACAACAACCACGACGACCCGCGTCGCCGACGCGTGAACCTCGACGGGCAGGGCACGCCAGTTCTCCGCCCGCGCCGCGGTTTCCCGCGGTTCAGCGGGCAATTCCGGCAGGCCTTGCGCCCGGGTCCGTGAACCAGCACCCGGATCACCCGCGCAGGCGGTCAAGCACAAAATCACGCAAGCACGCCGGATTGCACCAAAGTCCCGTCGATGCCCTGCCGATAACACCCCTGCGGCGGGGTTGCACACCCCCCGGCAACTCCGAGCAAACTTGCTGAGAAACGTGGAGCGCTTCATGATCAACACCGAACCCGACGGCACGATCCTCTTCCGAGTCTTTCTGCCCCACGCCTCACGCGTGGAACTTCTGGGCGACTTTACGGGCTGGAAGCAGACGCCGGTGCAGATGACCCGGGAGAATCCCGGCTGGTGGTCCGCTCGGGTCGCCGTGCCCGCCGGTGATCACAACTTCGCGTACCTGGTCGACGGAGCGATCTGGCTGGCCGACTACGCCGCCCACGGCGTGAAACTCAACGGATTCGGCGGCTGGACGAGCCGCATCTCCGTCGATCCGTCGAGCATCGAGGCCAAGCCCCGTGCCCTGACCGCGGCCTGAGCCTTACCGCACATCGAGCCCAAGATCAACGCTTGTCGCCCCGTGCGTGAGCGAGCCGACGCTGATCCGGTCCACACCGGTCGCGGCGATCGCGCCGACGGTCTCGAGCGTCACGCCGCCGCTGGCCTCCAGTGCAACACGCGGGGCGAGTTCGGAGCGCATCGTCACTGCCTGCGCGAGCTGCTCCGTGCTCATGTTGTCGAGCAGAATGACCTCAACGCCCGCGCCACCCGCGGCGAGCACCTCGCGCAACTGCTCGAGCGTGTCGACCTCCAGTTCGATGAACCGCAGTCCGCCGGAGGGTGCTTCCAGCTTGGCCAGCCGCACGGCGCGGGTGAGCTCGTTGACCAGCGTCGAGGCCGCCTGCCCGGGTGCGCTGCCGAGTTTCGCCGTGCTGGCAAGGTGGTTGTCCTTGAAGAGCACCGCGTCGTACAGGCCCAGCCGGTGTGATGAGCCCCCGCCGCAGCGCACGGCGTACTTCTCAAGCAGCCGCAGCCCGGGCGTGGTCTTTCGTGTGTCGTAGATCTTCGCGTTGGTGCCCTGCACGCGATCAACGAACAAGCGCGTGCGGCTGGCGATGCCGCTGAGGCGAGAGAGCAGATTGAGCAGCGTGCGCTCGATCGCCAGGATGCTGCGCATGGAGCCGTCGAGCGTGGCGATGGTCTGGCCGGGCGCAAAGGGCTCGCCATCGCGGTGGCGGGTGGAGAGATCGCAATCGGCCTTGAACAGGTGCATGAGTTCGGGCACGCTAGCCAGGCCCGAGGCGACGCCGTGCCCGCGGGCAACGACGTGGGCCGTGCCACGGACGTAGCCGGGCACATACGCGGCGCTGGTCACATCACCGCCGGTGCGTTCCCACTCGGGGCCAAGATCCTCATCGCGGGCCAGTTCGAGAAGTCGGGTAATGTGCCCGCTCCGGGAAAAGTCGCGGTAGAGATCTTCGAGCGGCAGCGCGTTGAGTTCATCCATGGCCGGATGCTAGACGCGCCCGCGCGGAGTCTGTCCCTGCTGGGCACACACCCGTGACCCACCGCGATCATCGGCCATAGACTGCCGTTCGCACTTTCGGAGTTCACCATGGCCCTTCTTGCCGGTAAGACCGCCCTGATCGTCGGAATCGCCAACGAGCGCTCGTACGCGTGGTACATCGCCCAGAGCCTCATGCAGCAGGGCGCGACACTGGCCTTCACGCATCTGCCCGGCGACAAGAACGAGCACCGCACCCGCCGCGCAGTCGAGGCGCTCGGAATCAAGGACGCGTGGATGCGCCCGATGGACGCTTCAAGCGACGCGGACATCAACCTCGCGTTCGACTCGCTGGAGACGACGCTGGGCAGATTGGACATCCTCGTGCACTCGATCGCGTTCGCCGACCGCGACTGGCTGCAACCGGGCAAGTTCATCGACACGCCCCGCGAGGCGTACCGGAACGCCGTAGACATCTCCGCGTACACGCTCGTCGCCATGAGCCGACGCGCCCGGCCCCTGATGGCCAAGGCCGGCGGCGGCTCGATCATGTGCATGTCGTACTACGGCGGCGACAAGGTGGTGCCCGGGTACAACGTCATGGGCGTTGCGAAGGCCGCGCTGGAGTGCTCGGCGCGATACCTGGCGTGGGAACTTGGGCCGGAGAAGATCCGAGTCAACGTGATCTCAGGCGGGTACCTGCGGACACTGGCCAGCTCGGCCGTCGGCGGTGCGGACAAGATCACCCAGCACGTCGCCGAGCACTCGCCGCTGCGCCGAAACGTTGAGGGCGAGGACGTGGGGCGAACCGCGGTGTACCTGGCCAGCGACCTGTCCAGCGGCGTGACCGGGGAGACGATTTTCGTCGACTGCGGCATCAATACGCTCGGGCTTTAACCCGAAGGGGCGAATGGCTTGTGGCGATGCGTCGCCAGCCAAGAAACCGACTGACTGTCGGTTTCTTGTCGCGTTCTCGGAACTTGGAGCTTGTACCTGGTTTCCGAGACGCGAAACACGGTACTCCTCTGAAGAACTTGGCGACACCCCTGAAGGGGATCGCGTCATCTCGTCGATAAAGACTCCATGAGCATTCTTGGCTCCTCGCTGGTGCAGTCGGTGGCCGGGACGGAAGCCGCTGAGCGGGCCGCGACGTCGGCCAAGCGGTCGGCGCGCTCGGGCGAGGCACCACCGACGAAGCAGGATGTCGTGGAGATCTCCGGCGAGGGGCCGGACGCGATTTCGGCGACCATCGCGACGGACACCGATGAACAGTCACGCCAGAACCCGCGGCGGGGCTGGGCCAAGCAGCAGCAGCGGGCCGCGGCCAAACTGGCGCAGAGCGCGGGAAAGGCACCGCCGCCCGAGCGGCCGGTGCTGGATGTTCAGGGGTAATCGAGCGCAGAGCCGCTCGACGATTACTTGAGGTTGAAGAACTTGGCGACGGAGTGGATCGTCACCGCGCGGCCCATGGCGGCGATGGACTCTGTCAGCGGGATCTTCTTGGGGCAGACCTTCACGCAGTTCTGGGCGTTGCCGCAGTCGCTCACGCCGCCGGGGCCCATGAGGGCGTCGAGTCGCTGGTCGGCGAGCTGCTTGCCGGTTTCGTGCATGTTGAACAGGCGGGCCTGGCTAATGGCGTGGGCGCCGACGAAGCTCTGATCCCACTTCTTCTCGTCGGGCTCGACATTGAACTGCGGGCACGCCTCAAGGCAGCAGCCGCAGGACATGCACGTGGACAGAACGTAGCGGGTGTCCTGCTGGGCGGGCTTCTCTCGCGGCCCGGCACCGGCGTAGTAGGTGCCGTCGATCGGAACCCACGCCTTGACGCGCTTGAGATTGTGGAACAGGCGCGAGCGGTCGACCCACAGGTCTCGGATGACCGGGAACTTGCTCATGGGTTCGAGCGTGATCTCGTCGCCCTCGCCGGGGGCGTAGTCGTCCATGAGGCACGAACAGGACTGCCGCACCCTGCCGTTGATGACCATGGTGCACGAGCCGCAGACCTCTTCGAGGCAGCCGGAGTCCCACACGACCGGGGTCGTGGGCGTGCCCTCGATGGTGATGGGATTGGCGGCGATCTGCTGCAGCACGCTGATGACGTTGCTGCCGCGTTCGACGGTGACCTTGAATGACTCCCAGCGTGAGGGCTTACCCGGGCCGTCGCAACGCTTGATGGTCACGCGGATCGTGCGGCCGGGCTTTGCCGAAGCGCGGCGTGCGGCGGCCTCGGCCTCTGCGCGGCTGGTGGCGTTGGTCGGTGAGCCGGTGAAGTTCGTGTTCATGGGGCGGATGCTCCCTGGTTCAAGTCGGTCGGCGGTGGGCTGTTGGCAGTTGCGGTCGACGCGTGTTCAACGGGCATGAGTTCGGCCGCGACCCGGCCGCGGGGTCGATCAAACCCCGGCCATCGCGGGGGTCTTCTTCTCGCTGTCCTTGGCCTTGTCATCGGTCTTGCCGTAGGTGCGAGCCGTGGGCGTGATGAGCGAGGCGTCGATGTCGACGAACTCGACACTGACCTTGTCGGCCACGGGGTCGTACTTGGTCACGGTGGTCTTCATGAAGTTCGCATCGTCACGATTCTGGTAATCCTCGCGATAGTGCGCGCCGCGGCTTTCGCGACGCTCCAGCGCGCCGCGGGCGATCGCCTCGGCGAGGATGAGCATGTCCCCCACCGCTCGCGTGTACGACAGCGACTGGTTCGTCCAGCCGGCCGAGTCGTTCATGCTGAGCCTGGCGTAGCGGCTCTTGAGGTCGGCGAGCTTGCTCAGGCACTGGTTCAGCCGTGCCTCGCTGCGGACGACGGTGCACGCCTCGGTCATCTCGACGCCGAGTTCACGCCCGATGTTGTAGGGGTTGCAGAGCGGATCGCTGGAGCCCGCGGTCTTGGCGGTGCCGAGGAGTTTGCTCACGCGGTCCTGCTCGCTCTTGACCGCGCTGTCGTAGACGCTCGCGGGAACGCTGGCCTTGGTGTTCTTGACGTGATTGACGACGCTCACGCCGCAGAACAGACCATCGAAGATGCACGAGAGCAGCGCGTTGGCGCCGAGACGGTTTGCGCCGTGATACGCGAAGTTAACCTCGCCGAAGGCATAGAGCCCGGGGACGTTGGTCTGGGCGTTGTTGATCGCGCCGGGGAGCATGCCCATGCCGATTTCCGAAGAGATCGGCGCACGCGAGCCGGACTTGTGCTTGGTCAGCGGGCGATCGGGTGCGTAACTGCCCTTGGTGAAGGTCGTCCAGAGCCCGCCCATGCTGTAGTGGACGCTCGGGAAGATGCGCATCGGCTCGGTCGCGGGATCATCGCCGACGAACTTCTTGTAGATCTCGAGGATGCCCTCGAGCTTGTGGTGCGTGCTGGCGGGAAGGTGGGTCAGGTCGAGATAGACCTGGTTCTCACCGTTGACGCCGAGCCCGTCCTTGACGCAGACGCTGAAGATCTCGCGGGTGGCGATATCGCGGGGCACGAGGTTGCCGTACGCGGGGTATCGCTCTTCGAGGAAGTAGTAGCGTTCGTTGTCGGGGATGTCCTTGGCGCGGCGGGTGTCGCCTTTCTTGCGAGGAACCCAGACGCGGCCGCCCTCGCCGCGGGCCGACTCGCTCATGAGACGGGTCTTGTCCGCACCGGGGATGGCGGTCGGGTGGACCTGGATCATCTCGGGGTTGCCGTACCAGACGCCGGCCTTGAAGCATCGGGCCGCGGCGGCACCGGTGCAGATGACCGAGTTGGTGCTCTTGCCGAAGACCAGCCCGCAGCCGCCGGTGGCCATGACGACCGCGTCGGCGCGGTACGAGCGGACCTGCATGGTGCGCATGTCCTGGGCGACGATGCCGACGCAGACGCCGTCGTGCATGATCGGCCCGAGGAACTCGCTGAACTCGTACTTGGCGACCTTGCCCTCGCTCTCCCACCGGCGGACCTGCTCATCCAGGGCGTAGATGAGCTGCTGGCCGGTAGTCGCACCGGCGAAGTGCGTGCGCTTGAAGAGGGAGCCACCGAAGAGACGGAGGTCGCGGAAGCCCTCACTGGTGCGATTGAACGGCACGCCCATGCGGTCGAGCAGATCGATGATGCGCGGGGCCCAGTTGGCCATCTCGAGCACGGGGTGCTGGTCGGCGAGGAAGTCGCCGCCGTAGACGGTTTCGTCGAAGTGCTCGTACTCGCTGTAGCCCTGCTGGCGGGCGACCTCGTTGCAGGCGTTAATCCCGCCCTGGGCGCAGACGCTGTGGGAGCGTTTGACGGGGACCATGGAGAAGAGGTCGACGGGGATGCCGGCCTCGGCGATGCGGATGGTGGCCGCGAGGCCCGCAAGGCCTCCGCCGACGACGATGACGCGCTTCTCGGAACTGGCTGGAGTCATGGTGCACCTCGAAAGTCGCGAACGTTGGGGGTGATCAAGGCGAGGTGGGAGATGCCGGTGTTCGGTCCCGGCGTGAAGTCGTGATTGATCGGATCAGGGCGTGGGGACGGCGGATGTCGCGGGGTTGGCGGCGGGCGAGAGGCCAGGGATCACCAGCGGCGCGACGTCGTTGCCGTGCTTCTGGTGGAACTTCATCTCGTACTTCTTGGCTTCGAGCGGGTTGAGCATGGCAAAGCCGACCACGCTCGACCAGCCGGCGATCATGAGGCCCGCACCAAGGCCGAAGCAGGCGACGCCCCAGCGCTTCTGGGCGGCGGTGCTGACGGTGATGCCCCAGGTGATCGCGGCGGTCCAGAGGCCGTTGGCGAAGTGGAAGACCAGCAGCGTCACGCCGACGAAGTAGAAGAGGCTGACCAGGAGGCCCCAAATCGTGAACTCCTCCCACGAACCGCGGAGCGACGCCGCGAGCGTGCTGGAGGCGAAGTTGTGGCTCCACGGCACGCTTCCATCGAAGGGCGGGACGAGGAAACTCCAGCCCCAGCGGAGCGTGGCGACGTGGTAGAAGATGAACAGGATGCCGAAGTAGCCGCTGAAACGCTGCAGCGCGTAACGCCAGTTGTCCTGGTGCGGGTAGCGGTTGAGGTTGTTCTTGGCCTGCCGCGCGTACACAACGCCGAGAGCGGAGTGGAACGCGATGCTGATCCAGAGGACCAGTTCGATCAGGAGCAAGTGCGGGATCTGGGTGTTGATCCACTCGACTTCCTTCTGGAAGTACGTGACGCCGCCTTCTGTCAGGCCCATGCCGTGGCCATCGGCGCGGAGACCGACCTTACCCCAGAGGATCGAGGAGTTGGTCGTCAGGTGCGCAACGAGGAAGACGCCGATGGGCACGATGCCGGTCAGCGAGTGCAGCCTTCGGAGAAGGAAGTGATGGCGATCGAGAAACGAAGCGGTCTCAGCCACGGTTGCGAGCCCCTTGCAAGCAGTCCGCGGAACGAAACAGAGACCTGCGTTGCCGCTCGTCGCGGGCAAAGACGCAGCACGCGGACTCTTCAGCATAGCCCATATGCGTGAAGATCGTCGCGATGTGCGCGTGATGTTGAGCGGAAAGTCGGCCGGCCGGTCGATCTATGACGCGGGGGAGGGCATGATCGGATGGCCGTGAACGAATCGCGCCGACGCGGTCCGTGATCGCTCAGCGCAAACCGGGCGTGCCCGGCCCGCCGATGCCGCCGCCCATGGGTCCGCCGATGGCCCCACCGGGCATGCCGCCCGCCGCGGCATTCAGCTTCCCTTCCGCCTGCTCCTTCATCATCTGCGCGACGGCCTGGGTGATTTCAACGTACCGCAGACGCAGTTCGTGGAGCACGCTCGTCAGGTCCTTGGACTCCTCGGCCGAGATGTTGTTGCGCGTCTTTTCCTCGAGCACACCGAGCAGGTCGATGTGAAACCGCGCGTACTCCAGTGAGACGATCGCGCGGCCGGTCTGCGGGTCCGGGAACGCGCCCATGTACATCAGGGCCTGCGTCGCCAACGAGCCAACAAGGCCGGCAAAGTCGGCGGGGGGCATCTCGCGCTTGCCGCGCTGGCCCGCGGGGCCGGCGGTCGCGCCCGACGCGGCGGCCTTCTCGGCGCGTGCGGACTCCTGCTGGGCCAGTCGCTCCTTCTCGGCCTGCGCCTGGCTCTTCCAGTCGCTATCGACCTCGAGTTTGGCCGAAGCGGGTGCCGCCGGTGCCGCGGGCTTGGCCGGCTCGTCACGCTTCTTCCAGTCGGTATCGAGGATCAACTTGGAAGGCTGCGGGTTCTGGTCGGCCATGGCGGTGCTCCGGTGAATGCGGCGAAGTGAGGGCGCTGTTGTCGGGTCGGGATCGGCCCGACCGGGTCCGCCGGTGGAAGGCCACGCGTCGGCGGGAGAGTCTATAGCATCAGTTCACGCAGAGCGGTCGGATCGGCCCGGAATCGGGCAGTTCGCCCGCCGCTCGCCCGGTCGCCGCAGGACGCGACGCGACGGAATCGACGGACCGACACCCCGGATCACAGGCCAGAACATGAACACGAACCCGCACGATCGAAACCGCCCGACCCGCCCCACCGCCCGCGGCCAGCACTTTCACGCGTTTGTGCGGCTCGCGATGGTGCTTGCGTTGGCGGGCGTGGCGGTGCCGGTGCACGGACAGGAAAAGAAGCCGCAGGGCGGACGGGTGGGGTACGGCGACTTTGTTCGCCAGGCCGAATTGTCGGGGCAGGCACCGGCGGAACCCGCCGCGGCCGGCCGCGGGAACGCGGCGACGCCGCGGGTGATCACGCCTGCGCAGGCTTCGGGCGGACTCGATGACGTGGCGCTGCTGACGGGTCGGCCGGCGTATCAGCCGAGCGCCGGCGCGCAGCCGAGCGAGCCCGCAGTGTTTGTTGATTCGCTGGTTGGGCAGATCAACGGCCGCCCGGTGTTCGCGCAGGAGTTCCTCAGGCCGCTGGATGCGCGTCTGCGTGCGGAGGCGGCGCGATCGGCGACGCGGCAGGCGTGGATCAGGACCGCCGGGCCGATCATCCGCAACGCGCTGCTGGAGCAGATCCGCGAAGAACTGCTGCTGGCCGAGGCTCGTGCCGCGCTGACGCCCGAGGAGCGACAGGGACTGATCCGGTTCTTCACGGACCTTCGCAAGAACCTGGCATCGTCGTACTTCGGATCCGAGCAGTTCGCCGATCAGCGACTCTTTGAGCAGGAAGGGCTCACGCTGGAGGAGAAGGCCCGAGACGAGCGCGACCGCGCGCTGCTGCGGACGCTTGTGCAACGCTATATCTCGCCACGGGTGAATGTATCGTGGCGGGATGTCAAGAAGGACTACGAGCGGCGGATCCGGGACTTTGTGCCGGCGCCGAGCGCTGTTGTGCGGGTGGTGTGGGTGCCCGCGGGTGATGCGGCGGCGCGGGCGAAGATCAGCGAGCAGATCGCCGGCGGCGTGGCGTTCAAGACCATCGCCGAGAGCGAGTTGAACCAGTTCCTCCGGTCCGAAGGAGGTCTCGTTCGTCAGTCGTTCGACGGCCCGCTGAGCGAAGCGACGATCGTGGGCGTTCCCGAGTTGAACAAAGCGATTCAGGGCCTTTCGGTCGGGCAGGTGGCCGGACCGATCGAGACTCAGGGGCGAGCGGCGTGGGTGATGCTCGAGGCGATCGAGCAGAAGCCGGGACGATCGCTGGCCGATGCGCAGATCGACGTGTTCGCGCGGCTGCGTGATCGCCGCTTCGCCGAGGAGACCAATCGGTTCTTCGAGCGCATCCGCGAGCGCGGGACCAAGACCGATGAGAGCAAGATGCTCGAGCAGTTGATCGTGATCGCGACGGAGCGGTACTGGGTGCCCGCGCAGAGAGGCGGCGGCACGCCCGCACCGGCGGTTCCGGGGCCGAGCGGTGGCGCGCCCCGGCCGTGATCGCTTGGGCTCGAGGGAGGTGCGACGGTGCTGGCGGCGCGGCGGATCTGGTGGCGGTTGCGGCGGCGCGTTGACGCGTGGCTGCACCCGCGCATGCCCGAGACAACGCTGACGGGCCGTCACGCCGAGCGACTGATCGCCCGTGAGCTCCGCCGGTGCGGCTTTCGGATCCTGGGGCGGAATCTGCGAGTGCCGATGGGCGAGGCGGACCTTCTGGCACGCGATCCGGACGGGCGGACGATCGTGCTGGTCGAGGTCAAGGCGCGCGTTCGTCCGCTCAGCGAGCGGCCCGAGCAGCGGCCGCCCGAGGCGCAGATCAATGAAGACAAGCGGTCGACGCTCCGCAAAGTCGTGGCGCGCGTGGTGCGGCGGAATCGCTGGTACGAGCGGCCGCGACGCATCGACGTGGTGGCGGTCGAGCTCGAGCACGGCACGATGGCCATCGCCGAACTGCGGCACCATCGCGATGCCGTTTCGGTGCGCACGCGGGGCGGTGGCGGGGGCGGGCGACGGTCAGGGTGAAACGGCGGCGTTCTGTGTCAAGGAAGCGCCCGGATCGGCCGCGGCGTCCACACGTGCACCGACAAGGCTGCGCGTCGGATCGAGACGGACGGGCAGAATCACGCTGAACATCGAGCCCCGCCCCACTTCCGAGTGCACCTGCACCTCGCCTTGGAGCATCGTGGTCAGTTCGCGGACGATCGCCAGGCCCAGGCCCGTGCCGGACTGCTTGCGCTCGTATCCGGTGTTGAGTTGCGTGAACTTCTCGAAGATGCGCTTCTGATCCTCGGGGCTGATGCCCGGCCCGGTGTCCAGCACGCTGATGCGCACGAACTCCTCGCCCGGGGCGGGATCGGCGCTGCGCGGGATGAGGTGATCGGCACGCAGCGTGACCACGGCCGAGCGCTCGGCGGGGAGGTGGGCCTGGCCGTCCGGCACCTCGGCGAGCACATCGAGCTCCACGCCACGGAGCACCGCGTGCTCGCGTTCGGCTTCGGCGGCGTCGGCGGTGAACTTGATGGCGTTGCTCAGGAGGTTGAAGACGATCTGCTGGAGCTTTCGCGGGTCGGTGTAGATGACGGGCAGGTCGCCGACGAGTTCGACGCGGAGTTCGACGCGGCGCTTGTCGGCCATGGGCTTGACAAGCGCCGCGAGGTTTTCGCACGCGCCGCGGACATCGAGCCGCTGGACGTTCAGTTCCATCTTTCCGGCTTCAACCTTCGCCATCTCCAGCAGGCCGTTGATGAGCTCCAGGAGTGAACGCCCGGAGCTGATGATGTTCTCGACATAGCGACGGCGCTTGTTGATGCGCATGTCGTCGGCCGCGGCGGGGCCCATCGCGTCGGCGTCACGCTGGACCAGTTCATCGAGCAGTTCGGCGAATCCGAGGATCGAGTTCAGCGGCGTGCGGAGTTCGTGCGTGACATTTGCCAGAAACTCGCCCTTGAGTTTCGCGGCCTCGTACAGCGTTAGATTCCGCTCGTGCAGCTGGTTCACCTTGTCATCGAGCGTCGCGTTGAGCGATCGCAGCCGTTCCTGCTGGAGCTGAACTTCGCCGAGCATCTCGTTGAATGCATCGGCCAGATCCTCGAACTCGTCGCGCGTATGAATCTCCGAGCGGATGCGAAGGTTGCCCTCGCGGACCTGCTCGGCGGTCGAACGCAGTTCGCGCACCGGCTGGAGGATGATGCGGCTGGTGATGAAGTAGAACACCAGCAGAGCCAGCGCCAGCGCGCCGAGCCCGGCGGAGGCGCCGGAGGCGGTGTTGGCCCATACCTGGCCCGCGGCCTCCGGGCTGGTGCGCTCGAGTACGACAAGCCCGGCGACGGTCGGATCGTCGTCAACCGGCTCGCCGGGGTCGGCGACAGAGCGCAGCGGGCGCGGCTCGCCGTCGCGCGTCGCGACTGTCGCGGCGCGGAAGGCGCGGACCGGGATCGCGACGCGGTACTCGCGCACCGAGAGTCGCCAGGTCACGTCCGTGAAGAATCCGTCGGCGGGGACCGGGTCCTGGCCGGCGGTGCGCTCGCCCAGCGCGGCCCAAGCCTGCGCGACGAACGGATCGCGTCCGCGGACGTCGGCGATCTGCGACTGATCCAGCACGCGGAGCATGGATTGATTGGCGACGCCATCAAATAGTCGGAGGCCGGAGCGGAGAACGAGCAGTTCCTCATCGGCGCTGCGGGAAGCCTCGTCCGCCAGGCCGTCGGCCGCGGCTCGCCTGGCGGCATCGACCCAGTTTTCGGCGAGTCGACGCGCCAGTTGCACCTCGGCGCGGTCGATGCCGGCGTTCATCATCCACCACGGGACCGCCAGCGCAGCGACGATGATCAGCACCAGCGCGGCACCGAACAGCAGCAGACACTTGTTGGCCAGTGACAATCGACCCAGCACGCCTGAGCGTAGGTCCGGCCTCGCGGGCGTCCCGGTCAGGGCTCCCTGGCTCTCGCGGCCATGTCGCGGAGCAGCTCGAAGGCCTGCATGGGCGAGAGCGTGTCCATCTTCAGTTCTCGCAACTGACCGATGACCGGATGATCGACATACTCGGTGAACAGACCCAGCTGCCCAACGGGCATCGGTCCCGGCACATCCGCGGCACGGGAGGCAACGGTCTTTGCACCCGCGTTGCCGAGCGTGGCGTCCGCATGCTCGACGCTGAGGCTCTCGAGCACCTCGCGAGCGCGGGCAACGGTCGTCGGCGGGATGCCGGCAAGACGCGCGACATGGATGCCGTACGACCGGTCGGCGTGGCCGGGAAGGATGCGGTGAAGGAACACGAGCTGATCGCTGAACTCGCGCACGCTCACCTGAAGGTTCGTCACACGGCCGGGGAGCAGTTCGGAGAGTCGCGTCAGTTCGTGATAGTGCGTGGCAAAGAGCGTGCGCGGGCCGCGGGCGGCGGTGCCTTCGCTCGCGACACTGCCTCGCGCGGGCAGTGTCGCGAGACTCTCGGCGATCGCCCACGCGAGCGAGAGGCCGTCGAGCGTGCTGGTGCCGCGGCCGATCTCATCGAGTACGACCAGCGATGCGGGGGTGGCGTGGTGCAGAATGCCCGCGGTCTCGGTCATTTCGACCATGAACGTGGACTGTCCGGCAAAGAGCGCATCGTCGGCTCCGATGCGTGTAAACAGCCGATCGACCAGCCCGATCGTCGCTCGCTCGGCGGGAACAAACGACCCGACGTGCGCCAGGAGCGTCAGAAGAGCGGTCTGACGGATGTACGTGCTCTTGCCGGCCATGTTGGGGCCGGTGATCAGCGCGAGCGTGGCAGGCTCATCGCTCACACCCAGGCGCGTGTCGTTGGGGACGAAGCGCGTCTGCTCGTGCGTTCCGCTCTGCTCGAGCAGTTCATCGAGCACGGGGTGACGACCGGCGACAATGTCCAGCACTGGCTCGCGAACGATCGCGGGCCGGACCCAGCCCCGGTGCGCGGCCTTGTCGGCAAGGCAGAGCGTCGCATCGAGTTCAGCCACGATGTCGCCGAAGGACTGGATCTGTCGGAGCGACCCCGCGGCAAGATCGACCAGTTCGCCGAAGAGTTCCTGCTCGCGCTGGAGGCTGCGCGCCGTCGCCTGCGTGACCTTGTCCTCGAAGTCCTTGAGTTCGGGCGTGATGTACCGCTCCGCGCCGGTCAGGGTTTGCCGACGCGAGAAACTCGCGGGCGCCTTGGCGCTGTGCGCTTTGCCGATTTCGATGTAGTAGCCGAAAATCCGGTTGTAGCCGACCTTGAGCGTCGGAATCGGGTGCTCGGCCAGCAGACGGGCCTGGTAATCGCTGAGCCACTGGGCGCTGTGGTCCTTGAGCAGGATGAGTTCATCCAGTGCCGCGTCGACACCCGGCCGGATCAGGCCGCCCTCGCGCAGGTGCGACGGCGGGTCGTCAACACACCAGAGCAGGATCTTCCCGCTGACGCGATCGAGAGCCTGCTGAATCGACGCGAGTTCGCCGGCGAGTTCGGCGAACGCCGGGGCCGCACGGACGAGTTCGACCAGCGCTCTGGCCTGCGCGGTGCTGCGCGCCAGAGCCACCAGGTCTCGCGGCGAGCATCGCAGCAGCGCCACGCGCGCGCCGATGCGTTGGACATCCTGCACGCTGCGCAGAAGATCGCCCAGATCCTGCGCCGAGCGCCGGTCCTCGACGAGCGTCGCGACGCGGGCCTGCCGCCGCGTGATCAGATCGATGTCGGCCAGCGGCCGGCTGAGCCAGTCGCGCAGCAGGCGCTTGCCCATGGGCGTGCGGCACGCTCCGCGGGCCGTGCCCGCGACCATGCCGCGGCCGGAGAAGATGCCCAGCAGCGATCCCTCGCCGGCGATCGCGCCGTCGGTCCCCGCGGCGGGGCCGCGGATGGTCCGATCGATTTCGAGCGCACGAAGCGCCGAGGCGTCGATCACCATCGCGGTGTGCCGCTCGAGTTTCCGCGGCGGGCGCAGGTGGCGCAGCGCCTGTCGCAGCGGCGAGCCATCGGGGGCCTGCGTGGCCCGGAGGTACCGGATGATCGCGCCGACGGGCGCGCACAGCCACTGGTCCTCATCGCCGCCGAGCCCGAAGCCCGCGAGCGTCGAGACGCCGAACTGCTCCTTGATCGCCTCGACCGCGTCGCTGATGCGGAAGTGCCACTGCGGCTGCGGCGTGCCGGACACGCCCGCGGCCTTGAGCACACCGGCCAGCCGGGGCGGCGGCTGACGATCGTTGGTTTCCGCGTAGAGCACCTCGCTCGCGCCGTGGGCCAGGAGATCATCGCCCAGACGCGCACCGTCGGACCAGACCACGCGGAGATCGCCCGTGCTCAGGTCGGCCAGCGCCATCGCGACGCGGTCCGGCATCCCCGGCCCGGGCGAGCCGCAGAAGCAGACGCACGCCAGCGTGCTGCGCTGCTCATCGGTCAGAAGCGACTCATCGATGAGCGTGCCGGGCGTGAGCACGCGCGTGACGCCGCGTTCGATGATCCCCTTGCCCGCGCCGGCGGGCTTTGCGGTCGCATCGCCCACCTGCTCGCACACCGCCACACGGAAGCCCGCGGCCAGAAGCTTGCGCAAATACGTATCGAGCTGATGAAACGGCATACCGGCCATCGGGATACCGGCGGTGCGCTGCGTCAGGGTCAGGCCGATGGCACGCGAGACGTTGACCGCGTCGTCATCGAACATCTCGTAAAAGTCGCCGATGCGGAACAGCAGCACGCAGCCCGGATGGAGCTTCTTGAAGCGTGCGTACTGCCGCATCGCCGGCGTGTCGCGCGGGTCGCTCGCCGGGCTCGCGGCCACTGCGGACTTTGAGCCACGCTTGGATGCGGCCTTGGCCGGTGCGGACCCATCGGCTTGCGCGCCCGCCTCGTCGCCCTCCAGGCGCAGCGAAAGTGCCTGGCCTTCGTTCGGCGGGTGGGTCGTGGTGTCATCCTCGGGATCAGACGGGGCCATCCGGCGTTAGCGTACGACGCCCGGGTCGGCCGGGGGAAAGGCCGCCGGTGAGGCGGGGCCGGGGCTCTGGGCCGCATCGCGCAGCAGCGTCGCCAGCCGAGCGGCGCGATAGGCCTCATCGTGCACGAGACGGTCGACGCTCACGCGTTGCTCGGCGGCCCGATTGTCGCTGAGCGATGGCGTGCTGACGGTTGTGTCCACCGTCTGTCGCCACCATGACGCATCGGGCCCGCGGTGGCGGGTATCGATCCGCGTGCTCACGCGGCCCTCGACCGGACCGATGCGTCCGGCCTGATCGGAAGCACCGCCGATGCCGGGAGCCAAGCGCGCCGACTCAGCGGAGCCCGCAGGAACCGCGAGCGTGAGCGCATCGCGCGAGGGGGGCGAGTCATCGATCATGCGCATCGGATCCATCGGCACGCCGCCGAGGAAGAACGTCGTGTTCGCGGGGACGGTGGGGATGATCCCCTCTTCGGTGCGCTGATAGACCGAGCGAGGGAACACGGCCCACACTCCGCCGCGGACGCGTGCGAAGTAACCGGCGTATCGCGAGGGCTCATCGCTGGGCAACTGGAACACGCCGCGGAAGTCGCTCGGCTCGCGCAGGTCCGGCGGCATGTCGCGGAGCGAGACGTTGAGCGGACCGACATCGGCGATGGTCGGATCGATCTGCCGCAGGTCGCGGATCGTCGTCAGCCGCCGCGAAAACGTCGGCATTCGCGGGTCATCGCGCCGCGGATCGAGGCGAAGGTCCGCGGGCCGGAACTCTCTGAACCGCGGCATGGACGGATCGCTTGATGCCGGCAGCACGGGGCCATCGGGCGATGCGGGCGTGGGGCTGGCCGCGGGCGCGACGGGAGGCGTGTCCGCGTTGGCGGGCGTGCTCGGGGCGGCCGGAGGCTGCGCTCCGGGCTCCTGCGCCACGGCGATCACGGCGAGCAACATCGCGCACGTCGGCAACATGGTCAATGCTACGCCGTGCTTCTCAGCGGCGCATCGAATAGGGGCTCGGTCCGACGCTCCGCGCCGCGACGCGCTCGCGCCACGACCTGGCCGCGGCGATGAGAACCTGGCCGACATCCGCCGCGGGCTGGGCGAAGGTCGGCGGGCGGTCGCTCAGCCCCAGCAGATCCTGGAGCACGAGCACCTGCCCGTGACACGCCGGACCCGCTCCGATGCCGATGACCGGCACGCTCGTGGCCTTGAGCAGTTTGCGCGTCGTTTCCTCGGGCACGGCCTCGACCAGCAGCATGCTCGCGCCCGCATCCTGCAAGGCCCGCGCATCGCGGACGACCCGGGCCTGGTCCTTGCGCGTGCGCCCGGCGGAGCGATACCCGCCGCTGAGGGCCACGCGCTGCGGCCTGCTGCCCACGTGCGCGCAGACCGGGATCCCCGCGCGGACCATCTTGGCGATGACCGGCGCGAAGGACTCATCGGCCTCGAGCTTGACGATGTCGGCCTGGCCCTCGACCAGGAATCGCGCCGCGTTGCGGACGGCATCATCATCGCTGGTGTGATAGGACATGAAGGGCATGTCGCCCATGACCATGGGCAGCGGATGCGTGCCACGGACCGATGCGAGCGCCGACTCAACGCCGCGGCGCACGCCCGCGGTCAGGGCCAGCAGCACATCGAGCGGGATGTCGATCGTGCGATCAAAGCCGAGGGTCATTTCGCTGGCCGTGTCGCCGACCAGCAGAACCTCGACCCCGCCGCGTGCGAGCCAGCGCGCTGTTGTCGCGTCGTAGCACGTCAGGCAGGCGAACGGGACAAAGTCATCCTGCATCACGCGCCGCGAGAGCGCGGCGATGGTGCAGCGTGCGGGCACCTTGATCGCGCTCTGCGACACGGCGGGGGCCGAAGCGGATGCACCGCCGGAACCGGGCGATGCGACGGATGCTGATCGACGCTTTACCACGCGACACCTCCGGCGTACACGACTTCTCCATCGCCCGTGCGCACGCCGCGGGATTCCGCGGCGTCGCGGCTGTGGATCTCGCCGCCGAGCCACGCGGCGTGGCCCGCCTGCGTGAAGGCCCGCACGCAGGCCTCGGCGTGAGCCGGGCGCACGACGGCGACGAGCCCTACGCCGCAGTTGAAGGCCTGGAGCATCGCCGCGTCGGTGGCGCTCGCCTCCCGTCGGATCACATCGAAGACCGGCGGCAGGGCGGGTGCGCGGATCGTCGAGAGATCGACGACGGCCGCGAGGCCCGGCGGGATGATGCGGCCGAGGTTCCCGGCGATGCCGTCGCCGGTGATGTGCGCCAGGCCGGTGATGCCGGAACTGCCGGCGGGGCCGCCGACGACGCTGGCCGCGGCGATCGCCGCGCCGATGGCGTGCAGGTAGCTTGTGTGCGGCATGAGCACCGCGTCGATGAACTTTCCCGCGCCGACAGCGCGATCGGCGAGCGCGGGATTGAGATCGAGCAGGCGACGGATCATCGTGTAGCCGTTGGTGTGCGGCCCGTTGCTGGCCACGAGCACGAGCCGGTCGCCGCGGGCGATGCGCGAGCCATCGATGATCGCGGCGCGATCGACCACGCCGGTTACCGAAGCGTTGAGCACGTATCGCCCGACGGGCAGGACACCGGGCTGCTCGCTGGTCTCGCCGCCGACGAGCGAACAGCCGTGCGCCCTGCACGCGGCGGCCATCGCGCGGACGAGGCGGACGACGGTCTCCTTCTGGAGCTTGCCGCAGACGATCGAGTCGAGCACGGCGACGGGCCGCGCGCCCATGACGGCGATGTCGTTGATCAGGTGATGGATGAGGTCCTGCGCCAGCGCCTCGCAGCGGCCGGGCTCGTGGGCGCGGTCGAGGGCAAGCAGCTGCTTGCTGCCGGGCTCTTCGATCTTCATGACCAGCACGGGCTCGCTCATCGCCGGTAGCCCGCCGATCGGCAGCGCGAATCGGCCATCGACCAGCGACGCGAACGCGCCGACGCGGTTGAGCACGCGCGGATCGCCGCGGTCCATCTCGCGGGCCATTTCCTCCTTGGCCGCATCGGCCTCGGCGATGTCAACGCCGGAGGCCTTGTAGTCCAGCCCGGTCGGGGGCGCAGGGGGGGCGGGGGGGGCGGGCGGGGCAGGCGGGGCGGGGGAAGAGGGGGGTGAGGGGGGTGAGGGGGGTGAGGAACGCGAGGTGGTCATGAGCAGAGTGTAGAAGAAGGGGCGCCCGCGAAGCGGAACGAGATTAGCGAAGCGGAGCGGGATCAGCCGAGCGGAGCCGGACCGGCGGCGTTCGCGTGCGCCGGCCGCACGCGGCTTGCAGCGTTGACCGCGCTGACCGTACGCTGCGACCTATGAGCAGCACCCCGACCACCGCCCCCACCGCCCCCACCCCGCCCAGCGCCCTGACCACCTCGCCCGCGTGGGCCGCCCTGGCCGCGCACGCGCGGGAGACCGCCGGCACGCACCTGCGCAACCTCTTCGCGGCCGATCGCGGGGCAAAGCCGGGGCAGAGCCGATTCGATCAGTTCACGCTGCGATTCGAGACCGGCGGCGAGCGGCTGCTGCTGGACTACTCCAAGAACCGCATCACGTCCGCGACCATGTCGCTGCTCCGCGCGCTGGCGGCGCAGCAGGGCGTGAGCGATATGGCCCGGCGCATGTTCACCGGCGAGAAGATCAACTTCACCGAGGACCGTGCGGTGCTGCACACGGCCCTGCGCGTCCCCGCGACGCCGACAGCGGGGCCGGGGCCGATTATGGTCGACGGCCGCGATGTGATCCCCGATGTGCTGGCCGTCCGCAGGCAGATGGCCGACTTTGCTTCGCGCATCCGCGGCGGGGCATGGAAGGGCTACACGGGCCAGACGATCACCGACATCGTCAACATCGGCATCGGCGGCAGCGACCTGGGGCCGGTGATGGTCACCGAGGCGCTCAAGCCCTACTCCAAGCGCGACCTGAACCTTCACTTTGTCAGCAACATCGACCCCACGCACCTGGCCGAGGTGCTCCGCAAGGTCCGCCCGGAGCGCACGCTGTTCATCATCGCCAGCAAGACCTTCACCACGCAGGAGACCATCGCCAACGCGACCGCGGCCCGCGACTGGTTCCTGAGCACCGCGAGCGACCGGGCGCACGTCGCCAGGCACTTTGTCGCGCTGTCGACGAACACCAAGGAGGTGACGGCCTTCGGTATCGACCCGGCGAACATGTTCGCGTTCTGGGATTGGGTCGGCGGGCGATACTCGCTCTGGTCGGCGATCGGCCTGAGCATCGTCCTGAGCATCGGGCCGGAGAACTTCGAGGCGATGCTCGCCGGCGCGCACGACATGGACCACCACTTCCTGACCGCCGCGCCGGAGGCGAACCTGCCGCTGACGCTGGCGCTGCTGGGCGTGTGGTACGCGAACTTCCATCATGCCGAGAGCCACGCGATTCTGCCGTACGACCAGTACCTGCACCGCTTCGCCGCGTACTTCCAGCAGGGAGACATGGAGAGCAACGGCAAGTTCGTGCGCCGCGATGGGGCGCGCGTGGATTACAGCACCGGCCCGATCATCTGGGGCGAGCCGGGCACCAACGGCCAGCACGCCTTCTACCAGCTCATCCACCAGGGCACGCGGCTGATCCCGTGCGACTTCATCGCGTGCGCCAAGCCGCACAACCCGATCGCCGATCACCACGACATCCTCATCTCCAACTTCCTCGCGCAGACCGAGGCCCTGGCCTTCGGCAAGACGGCCGAGCAGGTGCGCGAGGAACTGACCAAGTCGGGCATGAGCGGCGCGGCGTTGGAACGGCTGCTGCCGCACAAGGTCTTCGAGGGCAACCGCCCGACGAACTCGATCCTGCTCGACCGCCTGAGCCCGCGCACGCTCGGGGCGCTGGTGGCGATGTACGAACACAAGATCTTCGCTCAGGGCGTGATCTGGAACATCAACAGTTACGACCAGTGGGGCGTGGAACTGGGCAAGCAACTGGCCAAGGCGATCCTGCCCGAGCTCCGCCCATCGGCCGCGCCGAACGCCGCCGCGCACGACAGCAGCACCACCGGCCTCATCGCCGAGTACCGCGCCCGCCGCACGGTGTAGGGGCGGCGTGGCAGAGCGGCAGAGCGGCAGAGTCGCGCAGAGGCGGAGTGACCAATTCAAAGAGATCCTTTCCCGGTTCCTACCGGGAGAGGTGCCGGGTGGGCGCGTCCTCGTGGCGGAGGGGGCGGGTGCTCAAGCGATCCACTGACCAGGATCAGAGAGTCCCTCTCCCGCTTCGCGGCGGAGGAACTGGCGGCCGGGCAGAAGCCGGGGCGACGGAGATGAGCGACTTGACAGGCGGACGCCTTGGCGATCGGGGTCCACCTATCCTCCGCCGTGCTTCAACTTTTGCTCACGCGGATCTATCTCACCAGCAAGGTCATCCCGCTCTTGGCGGCGCTGGCGGTGATGCTGTGTACGGCGATGGTGTTGATTGTCTGGTCGGTCATGGGTGGGTTTCTGGGCATGCTGCTGGCCAACGGGCGGAGCTTCGCGGGGGATGTGACGATCTCGTGGCCGAATGCCGGGTTCAGCCACTACCAGGAACTCATTCGGCGGCTGGAGGCCGATCCGGCGTGTGCCGCGGCGACGCCGATGATCGAGACCTTCGGCGTGGTGAGCCTGCCGGATGATCGCATCGAGGTGGTGACGATTCGCGGGATCGATGGGCCGGGGTATGCGCGGGTGGTGGACTTTGATCGCAGCCTGTGGTGGCGGCCGAAGGATGCCTTCGATCGCAAGGATGAGAAGAACGAGGACCCGCGCGTGCTGACGCCGGGGGCGTACGAGGCGGCGCTGGAGGCCGGGCGGCGGATGACGGTGATCGATCCGGCGACGGGGCGCGAGCGTGCCGCGGCGGTGCTGGGGATCGAGCTTTCGGGCATGAGCGCGCGGCTGCCGAGCGGTGTGTATGTGCATCAGAGCGTGGGGCGGACGCGGACCGATGGGTCGCTGGAGTGGGTCGGCGGGCGGATCATCGATCGGGATGTGGTGCTGCGGGTCGTGCCGCTGGATGATGCGGGCCGGAGCTTTGAGCTGCGGAGTTTCAGCGTGCCCGTGGCCAACGAGAGCCGCACGGGGATCTTCGACATCGACAAGCGGACGGTGCTGGTGCGGCTGGATGAGCTGCAGCGCGTGATGAAGATGGATGCGTGGAAGCGGCTCGAGTCGCCGATTGATCCGTACGCGCTGGGGGAGGCGGGGGGTTCGGGGGGTGCGGGGGTGGCGGCGACGGGGGCGGAGCGCGGGGCGCGCGTGACGACGATCCTGATGAAGGCCGCGGCGGGCTTTACGGCGGACCAGTTGCGCGACCGTGCGGAGGCGATCTACGCGGGCTTTGCGCAGGACTTTCGCGGGCAGGTGCCCGATGTCCGCAGCCTGACCGGCAACCGGCTGATCCGCACGTGGGCGATGAGCAACGCGACGCTCATCGGGGCGGTGGAGCGGGAGACGGTGCTGGTTGTGGGCATTCTGTGCTTCATCTCGTTCACGGCGAGTTTCCTGATCCTGGCGATCTTCTGGGCCATGGTCAGCGAGAAGACCCGCGACATCGGCGTGCTGCGGAGCCTGGGGGCCACGCGGCTGGACATCGCGCTGATCTGGCTGCTGTACGGGGCGGCGATCGGGCTGCTGGGATCGGGGCTGGGCGTGGCGCTGGCGTACGTCGTGGTGCTGAACATCAACCCGATCCACGATGTGCTCGTGAGCCTCGGGGCGGGCGTGTGGGACCCGCGGGTGTACTACTTCACGGAGATCCCCAGCCGCGTGGAGACCTCCAAGGCGGTGCTGGTCGGCTCGATGGGCGTGGGCTTTTCGCTGCTGGGGGCGCTGGTCCCGGCGCTGCGGGCGGCGTTGCTGCACCCCGTGCGGGCGCTGCGGTTTGAATGACGGAACGATCACTCCAAGTCCGGGCGGCCGCGGGCCGATCACCGGTTCACCATCTGGCACGGCACGCACCATGACGACCGCCTCCCCCACTCACGCCGCCGGCCCCGCACCCGAGCCGGATGCCGCGCGCGCGGCGATCGTGTGCACGGGCATCCGCAAGACGTATCACCTCGGCCGCGTGCCGGTGCCGGTGCTGCACGGGATCAACCTGAGCGTCGGTCGCGGTGAGGTGCTGGCGATCCTCGGCTCGAGCGGCTCGGGAAAGAGCACGCTGCTGCACCTGCTCGGCGGTTTGGACCGGCCGGATGGTCCATCGGCGGGCGGAGGCCGCGAGAACGCTCGCGGGTCGATCGATGTGCTCGGCACGCGGATCACCGAGGCGGGCACCGCGGAGCTGGACCGGTTCCGTGCCCGCACGGTCGGGTTCGTGTTCCAGTTCTACCACCTGCTGCCGGAACTGTCGGTGCTCCAGAATGTGCTGGTCGCCGGCATGGTTCGCCATGGCGCGGGCATCGGCAGGGCGGGCGTGCCGGAGCGGGCGCGGGGGCTGCTGGAGGCCTTTGGCCTTGGTCACCGTCTGCGACATCGGCCGGTGGAACTCTCCGGCGGCGAGCGGCAGCGTGTGGCCATCGCGCGGGCGTTGATCAACGACCCGCCGATTCTGCTGGCCGACGAGCCGACGGGGAACCTTGACCGCAAGACCGGCGAGACCATTCTCGATGCGCTGATGGAGCACCGCGCCAGCACGGGGCGGACGATGGTCATCGTCACGCACGACCGGTTGGTGGCCCAGCGTGCCGACCGCGTCGTTGAGATCGTCGATGGCCGACTGGCCACGCCGGGCACGGTCTGATCGGGCCGCGGCGGGCGTGCGGCCGGGGTCGATCATTCCATGCTGCCGTCGGCGACGATGCTGAGGACGATCTCGGCGTTGATGCGGTCCTGCTGGATGCGGACCTGCTTCTGGCGGATGAGTTCGAGCAGCGCCAGGAACATGCCGACGGCTTCCGACCGTGTGCGGCCGGCGAACATGCGCTGAAGCGTGATGGTCCGGGCGGGGGCGTCGGCGGGGGCATCGGGGTCGGGGGCGAGTTCGCGCTTGAGGCGGTCGAGGATGTCCGCCGCGTGGAGGGCGATCGGCGTTTCGTCGTCCTTGACGTGGTGCTCGCCGACGCGCGAGAAGTCGACGGTGGCCATGATCCGGCCGAAGGCCTCGACCAGGTCCATGATGCTGATGTCCTCGAGTTCCACCGGAGTGTCGGCCGCGGCGGCATCGGCGGCGGGATCGGGCGGGGCATCGGCGAGGCCGGCGCCGGCGGCGGGGCTGCGGCTGGCCCAGGCCTTATGGCGATCTTCGAGCACGAAGGCGGCGTCGCGGTAGCGCTTGTACGCCAGGAGTTTGCTGACCAGATCCGCGCGCGGATCGACCGTCGACGCGGCCGGGGTCTGCTCGGCCTGGGCGGTGGTCGCCTCGGCATCGAGCGGCGCGATCATGCGGGACTTGATCTCCATGAGCGTCGCGGCCATGACGAGGAACTCGCCGGCGGCCTCGATATCCAGGCCCGCGTCGTTGCCCGAAGCGGCGGCGATGAGCCCGCTCGCGCGGATGACCTTCATGTACTGGTCGGTGATCCGCGCGATGGGGATGTCGTGGATGTCGATCTCATCCTTGCGGATGAGGTACAGCAGCAGGTCCACCGGGCCTTCGAAGGCGTCCAGCCGTACGCGGTAGTCGGCGAGGGTCATGCGTTGAGTGTATCGTTCCCCGGCATGGGCACCAGCACCGATCCGCACAAGCCGACGACTCCGACCTCCGCCCCGCCGGGGGCGCACGACGCCGCAGCGGAGGCGGATCTGGCCCGGCGCATTTTTCAGGCCGAGGCCCGCGCCGTCGCGGGGCTGGCCGATCGGCTCGGCCCGGCGTTTCATCGCGCCGTTGACCTGATCGTCGCCTGCCAGCGTGCGGGAGGGACGGTGCTGGTGACGGGTCTGGGCAAGAGCGGGCTGATCGGCCAGAAGATCGCCGCGACGCTTACGAGCCTGGGCGTGACCAGCCACTTCGTCCACCCGACGGAGGCGGCGCACGGTGATCTCGGCGCGTTCCGCAAGGCCGACCTGTGCATCGCGCTTTCGTACAGCGGCGAGACCGATGAACTCATCGCCCTGGCAACGGTGCTGCGCCAGGATGCGCTGCCGGTTATCGCGATCACGCGAGCCGGCGACACCACGCTCGCCCGCGAAGCGGTCGTTGCGCTTGCGCTGGGTGATGTTGAGACCGAGGCCGATTTGTCGCCCGCGCCGACGGTCTCGACCACCGCGACGCTCGCGCTCGGCGATGCGCTGGCCCTGTGTGCCGCGGCGAGGCTGCGGTTCAGCACCGATGACTTTGCGCGGCGGCACCCCGGCGGCTCGCTCGGCGTGCAGTACCGGCCCATCGTCGAGGCCCTTCGATTCCGGGTGGGCGAGAACCTTGTGCCGATCCCCGAGGGGACGAGCGTGGCGCGGGCGATCGAGATGGCGGAGGTGCCCGGCCGCCGTCCTGGCGCGCTCCTGATCGTCGGTCCCGACGGCACGCTGCGCGGGATCTTCACCGATGGCGACCTTCGCCGGCTGGTCCGCAAGGGCGCGGCGGAATTGAGCGGGCCGATCGATCGCTTCATGACGCGCAACCCCGCCTCGCTGACGACCGCCGATCGTCTGCGCGACGCCGTGCGATTGGTGCGCGAGAAACGCTGCGACGAGATCCCGATCGTCGATGAACTCCGCCGACCGGTGGGATTGCTGGATGTGCAGGATCTGATCGCGCTGCGGCTGGTCAAGGACTGACCGGGGGCCATCGGCCATCGACCTTGGCGGGCCGCTCGCCGCGACCCGCTCCTCAAAGTGTGCTCCAGCCGCCGTCTCTGCTTTTCCCGCCGCACTCAGCACTCGTTCCTCATTGCCCAGCACTTCTCCGGAGCTCTTCATGATCGATCTTCTCGCTCTTGATGTCGACGGCGTGCTCACCGACGGTGGGATCATCCTCGACGCCGACGGGAGGGAGCTCAAACGGTTCCACGCCTCCGACGGTGTCGGCATGCGGGCGTGGACGCGACTCGGACTGAAACTGGCGATCGTTACGGGGCGATCCGGCAGCGCTGTACTGCATCGCGCGGCGGATCTGGGGGTGCACCCTGTGATCCTCGGGAGCAAGGACAAGGGCTCGGCCCTGAGTGAACTCGAGGCCGCGAGCGGCGTCAAGCGCGATCGCATCGCGTTTCTGGGCGATGACTGGCCGGATCTGGCGATCCTGCGGCGCGTGCGGTATCCGATGGCCGTCGCCAATGCCGACGCCCGCGTCAAGGCCGCGGCGAAGTACGTGACGGCTCGTCCGGGCGGCGCGGGCGCGGTGCGGGACGCGATCGAGCACCTGCTCGCTTCGATGAATCTGCTGGACAAGGCCGTGGCGCTGTACGATGCGGGCGCGTGAGCGGGCGGATCGGCGGCCGCCGCACGCCGACGCGTACTGCCGATGAGCATGGCCCAGAGCGACCACCCACCCATGAAGCCCCACTCGTCCGCGACGGCCAAACCTGACGATCGCGATCCCGGGGCCAACTTGCGGCGTCGCGGGGGCGGGCCGCGCGCGGGGCTGGTGCTGGCCGTCGGCGTCGGGCTGGTCTCGGCGGGGGTGATCGCGCTGTTTGCGCTGCGATCATCGGGAACGGGAACGGGCGGCACGGGAGCGCCCGGCACGATCGATCCCGCCGCGAAGGGCACGCTGCCCGTTGCGGACATCACGCAGACCGGGCTCCGCGGCACCGGCGAGGCCCGCGTGCAACTGGTCGACCGCAATGATCCATCTCGCGTCGCGGGGCTGATGACGTGGACACGACTGGAGCCGTTGCCCGGCGGCCGAGCCAACGTCAACGTGCCGCGAGCGTTCGTGTACCTTCGGGATGGTCGGACGATTCACCTCACGGCCGAACGCGGCGTGCTGCTCTTTGCCCCCGGCTCGCAGGAGCCCGAGAGCGGCGTGCTGGAGGGCACCGTCCGCGTGTCGCTGTTTGCCGCGATGCCCGCAGGACAGACCCTCGACCCCGAAAAGGCCAGCCCGATCGCGACGCTGACGACCAGCGCCATCACCTTTGATCGCGCGCTGGTTGAGGTTGCTACCACGCGGCAGTTCGAGATCGCATCCGACCTTGTCCGCGCCAAGGGGCGGGGTCTGCGGCTGCAGGGCAATCAGGCCGCGGAACAACTGGAGTTTCTCGAACTCGACGAGTTGATGGGCGACGCGGTCGTGTCGCTGCGGCCCAGAAAGGACCCGGCCGGGAGCGAGGCGATCGGTCGTGACACATCATCGCCGACCGCGACCGCCGCGGGCGCTGGAACGCGGGCCGCGGCTCCTGCGCGCGAGGCCTTCTACCGCCTTGACATCGTCAAGCCGTTGACGGCGCGTCTCGGCTCTCGCATTGTGCGGTCCGCGGCGACGATCGCGGGTGTACGGCTCGTCGACGGCCGCCTGAACCTTGACGACGCCGGCCCCGCCGATACGGAGCGAGCGAACGCGGATACGTCCGCCAGCACCGCTGTCGAATCGACCGGCGCAGGTGGCGTGGGGTCGCGGGATTCCGGCGATTTGCTCGTGCGTTTCGATGGGCCGCTGACCATTCGCGCTCTGTCCGCGGCCGATCGCCGGGCCGATGGCCTGGATCGCGACGACGCGGTGGTGGTGCTCGAGGGTGCGACCGAGCCGGGCACGCCGATCTTTGCCGACACGGTCGCGGGGCTCACTGCGCACGGTGCTCGTGCGGTTCTTGTGGCGGGCTCTGCCGGGTCTGCTCCGGCCGCGGACTCGCGCGAGAACGGCGAGCGTGTCTCGCCGATGGGCGCTCGGGTGCTCGAACTCCGCGGCGACGAGACGATCAGTGCGTCGCTCGCCGCGGCCGATCGCGGCGTGCTCGAGGCCCGCGCGATCGCGCTGGACATGCGGACCGGCGTCGGCACTCTCGACGGCCCCGGCGAGGTTCGCGCTGTTCGCGTGCGCGATGTGCGGCCCGGGTCCGCCCCTGCGGAGCGAGCTCTTTCGTGGTCCGGCCCGGGGTCGTTCGTGCTGGCGACCCGCGACGGCCTGGCGAGCGGCGAACTGCGCGAGGCCACCGTGACCGGCGATGTGCTGGCTCGCGATGCGGGAAGCCGCGTGCGCGCGGGCGTGCTCCGAGCCGTCTTTGCACAGGCCGCGTCGACTTCGGATGCTCCGCTGCGGTTGTCGCGGGTCGAACTTCGCCGCGGAGCGATGGCCGAGTCTCTCGGGGCGCTCGCGCAGCTTGTCGGTCCGCTGAGCGAGCAGGAGCGCTCGCGCGTGCAGTCGCTCTCGGCCGGGGCGATCAGCGTGCTGCTGGATACATCAAGGTCCGACACGCCGCCGACTCGCGTGCTCGCGCTGGGCGATGTCATCGCGCGGGCGGGCCAGCGCGGAGCGGAGGCTCAAGGCCCCGGCGACGGAGTACTCCGCGCAGAGTTCGTCGATGCGCTGCTCGCCTCGGACCCGGAGCGCCCCACACAGAACAGCCCCACGACAATCGTCGCGACCAGCCCCGCGATGGTGACCTACACCGACACGGGCGGCACGATCGATGCGCCGCGGCGGACCGTCGCGTTCGCCCCGCGAGTCGTGCTCGACGCCCGGGCGCAGACCGCCGAGTTGCTCGGCGACGGTGCCGCCGAATCGCCGCGTACGGCCGGCATCGCCCAGTCGTCGGGCATCGGCTCCGGTTCGACCGCGGCGGAGGTGCTGGGATCACGCATCATCGTCCGCGCGGCGGACTCGACGCTCGATGTGCCCGGACCGGGCACACTGGTCGTTCGACAGCCCGCTCTTGCCGACACTGCGGCTGCGAATGACGATGCGCGCGCGACGGCCGCATCCGAGACCGTTGGGCCGCCCGTGGCGGGTGATCCGCGACTCCGCGTGGCGTGGAGCACGAGCCTGCGCGTGAACGACGCGACCGGCATGGCCTCGGCTGCGGGCGCGATCGAGGCGATCAACACGCCCACACCCCTTCAGCGCGACACGCTCCGGGCCGAGCGCCTGGACATGACGTTCGCCCGCACGGGCGACAGCGGTGCCGGTCGCGAACTGGTGCGTGCCGAGGCCATCGGTCAGCCGGGTGATCGCCCGCGCGCGAGCGTTGAGTCTCGCCGGTTCGCGCGGCCGTCTCCGGGCGCGGCCGCGGATGGCTCGATCGCGGAACCGGTGCTCGATCGCCTGCTCTATCTTGAGGGTGAGCGGATCATCGCCAGCCCGTCGGCACAGACGCTCGAAGTCCCCGGCCCCGGGCGGCTGCTTGTGGATGATCGGCGAACCGCGACGGCGGACGCGGTCGGGATCGGTGGTGCGGGTGCGAACGACGCGGGCTCGCGCGGCACAAGCCTGTTCTCGTGGTCCGGCGGGCTCACGCTCGATCAGGTCGCGGGGAGCATGGGCATGCGCGACAGCGTGCGGCTGATCCATCGCCCGACGCAGACGAGCGCGGGCGCGGCCGGCGTCACGCCCGCCGGAAGCACCAACATGACGCTCGGCTCGATCGTCACGCTCGACTGCGACACACTCAGCGCGATGGTCCGCACGCAGCCCGCGGACACTGGTGCGGCGGGAGCCACGACCGCGGGAACGCTCAGCGCGCAACTGCTCAGCGTCACCGCCGAGGGCACCGTCCGGGCGGCCAGCGGCTCGCAGGAACTCTCGGCCGATACCGCCCGCTTCGACGCGGTTGCTCGCCGACTGACCGCCGCGGCACTGGCCGACCGCTGGGTGACGTTCCTGGACTCCTCACGGCCGACGCCCGTACAAGCCCGCTCGCTGACGTGGGACATCGATGCAGGCCGATACGAGGCGACGGATCTTCGCCCGGTGACGCTGCCGCGCTAAACGTCGCCCGGCCTCGCACGCCGGCTGCGCAGCACGGGCTATGCACGCCGGGGCCGCCCACAGAGGGTCCGTGCGTTGCTACCCTTGGCGTCTATGACGCTTGCCGAACTTGACACGCTCCAGACCGATGCACTCTCCGCTCTTGCCGCCGCGGGCGATGCCGCCGCGCTGGAGGCGTGGCGTGTCGCGTGGATCGGGAGCAAGGGCCGGGCCAAGGGCCTGCTGGCGGGGATCAAGGACGTGCCGCCGGCGGATCGCGCGGCGTATGGCGCTCGCGCGAACGCGCTGGGCAAGGCACTGGAAGAAGCGTTTGCGTCGCGTGCGGAGGCTCTCGGCGCCCGTTCGGCGGGGGCCGCCAGCGGGCCGATGATCGACATGACCGAGCCGGGGGCGCTCTTCAGCGCGGGCGTTGGCCGCAGGCACATCCTCTCACGCGTGCGCGCGGATCTGGTGGAGGTCTTCGCCCGCATGGGCTTTGCCGTCGCTGAGGGCCCGGAACTCGAGGACGACGAGCACAACTTCATCAAGCTCAACATTCCGCCGGAGCACCCGGCTCGCGAACCCGGGGACAACTTCTACATCGACGACCCGGCCAAGACCCCCACTCCGCGCATGCTCCGCAGCCAGACCAGCACGGTGCAGGTCCGCGTGATGGAGGATGCGGTGCGGCGCGACGGAGGGTCGCTGAAGAGCCCGATCCGCGTCATCAGCCCGGGCCGTGTTTACCGCCCCGATGCGGTCGACGCCACGCACTCGTTCATGTTCCATCAGATCGAAGGGCTCGCGATCGATCGTCGCATCACGATGGCCGACCTCAAGGCCACGCTGACGAACTTCGCCCGAGCGTACTTCGGTCCCGAGTCGCAGATCCGTCTGCGTCCGAGTTTCTTCCCCTTCACCGAGCCGAGCGCCGAGTTGGACATGATGATCCGCCTGAACCCGGATCAGCCCGCGCGCTGGATCGAACTCGGCGGTTGCGGCATGGTCCACCCACGCGTGCTGACGCACTGCGGCATCGATCCAGAGCAGTGGTCGGGCTTCGCATTCGGCTTCGGCATCGAGCGGCTGGCGATGGGCAAGCACGGGATTCCCGACATCCGCCTTCTGTTCGAGAACGACGTGCGGTTTCTCCGGCAGATCTGACCAGCCCGCGGCATCGGGCAGGCCGACGCCGTTGCCTCCTCCGCCCGATGGATCCAGGAGCCTCGCGTGCTAGGACTGAACCTGCAACTGTCGCTCGCCGTGCTCGGGGCGGTCGCGAGCGTGGGCATCGGACTGGTTGGCAGCGCCGCCGCCGCGAGCCCGAACATTCCGCCGACGATCGCGGACTTCAGCAGCACCACGCCTCGGGGCGAGCGCATCACGCTCCGCAATGGTCGTCTGAGCATCATCGACGGCGCCGAAGGCCGGGATCCGCGCGTGCTGATCGGGCACCCGACGGGAGTCGCCCACGATCAGCCGCCGCAGCCCCCGGGCACGCCCCCGGGCACGCCCCCGGCCTTCGCCGACATCCCGCCGGTGAACATGGTTTATCCATCGCCGCTGAGCGTGCGGATCGAGGCCGTGGCGGCTGCCGCGGCGGCGAACGCGGAGCATCCACAGGCGGGCGGGCTGGATCTGATCATCAGCGTGACGAACTCCACGGCCGCGTCGCATCCTGTGCCGTCGATCACGATCGGCCGCGTGCTGATGGACAACGTGATGGTGTGGAACCTCTCGACCGTCGCCAAGACCTCAACGTGGGATCTGCGCCCCGGACGCGGCGGGGCAGCCGCGGCGGATGAGGCGGACGCGCCACGGAACGCGCCGAGCCTTCCGCCGCCCATCGTTCCGGTGAATCCGCCATCGGCCCCGCCCGCCCCGGCGAACACTCCACGCCCCGCACCCGGGCGGCTCGCCGACCCGCCCGCGCTCGAAACAACCACAAGCACGCGGGACAACCGGCCGGCCGCGCAGCCGTCTTCAACCGGGCAGGTGCCCATCTCTCCCCCGCAACTTCTCACCATCCACGCGGCCAACTGGCCTGAAGAGTGGTACTCCCCCGTCATGGTCTTTCGCGACGACCGCACCACGATCGGCGTGAGTGTGATGTACGACGCGGTCGCGTACGACCAGTCGATCGAGATGCGGCTCATCGGCTATCGCCCCGCGGGCGATGGGCCCTTCGCCCCGGGCATGGATCTTCGTCTGACGCTGCTTGGCGAGGTGCCTGCGGGACAGACTCGCACGTATCGGGTCGCGATTCGGATGGCCGGGCCGTCGATGCACTGGCTCGAGACGCTCGTGCCCTATCGGGACCATTTCCGCGAGACCTACGGCGGTGTGTCGTACACCGCAGACCCGCGCCCGGTCGCGGGCGAGGCCTTTGCTCATGAGCACCTGCTCGCGGCCGACAATCCCCGGGGCTTTCAGCATCCGGAAATGCGTCCGGACCTTGTCGGCTACGGCCCGTGGGCCCGATCGCTCCGCGACAATGTTCCCCGCCGCGGATTTCGCCGCGTCATGCTCTGGGCGGTCAGCGGGCTCTACAACGAACACCGCGCGTTGAACTATCCGTTCAACGTCATCACGGGTGTGCGCGGACAGGAGAAGATGGTCCGCTCGCTGGGCGACCTCGCAGCGATCGCCGGGCCGGAACTGAGCGTGGGGTTCTGGTGGGGAACGACGTGGGACATCAAGCGCGGCTGGGATGATGGCCGCGTCGAGCCGCTGGATCTGAATAATCCCGAATTGGTCGCGATCGCCAACCGTGAACTTGACGCGATGGTCACGCTGAACGCGACCATGATCGGCCTGGATGCGTTCCCCGTGCGCAGCCCGGGACAGTTGCATCGCTGGCTTTCGGCCATGCGTGCCCGGCATCCGCACGTGACGTTCATCACGGAGGTCAGCGGTCCGGACTTGCTCCATGTTCTGGCCCCGACGTGGGTCAACGCGTACGACGCATCGGGACCGGACATTCTGGCCCACTTCCTTGTCCCGGGGCACGAGACGTGGGCCGGCGTGCGGTACGACGTGATCGAGAAACGGACCGGCCAGAAACTCGACGCGTTCGACCGCTTCGCCGAGGCCCGACGCCTGGCCGACGCGGGCTATGTCGTGATGGACCTTTACGGCATCGCGGTCAACGAACGCGTGAACGCAAACGCCGCCGCGGCGGAGATCGTCCCGGCCCACCTGCGTCTGCCCCCCGCACCGCCCAAAATCCCGGTGCGACGAGACAACGACACAAAGTAGCGAGAAGGCTCCGCATTCACGCCGCACCCGCGGCCGACACACTCATGCCGAGGCCATCGCGCGATCGGCTTCCTCGCGGCGGCGGCGCTTGAGTTCCGCGTCGATGAATGGCTGCAGATCGCCGTTGAGCACGCGCTGCACATCGCCGGACTCGTGGCCCGTGCGGTGATCCTTCACGCGCGAGTCGTACACGACGTAACTGCGGATCTGCGTGCCCCAGCCCGTGTCCATCTGGCCACCCTTGGCAGCGTTGATTTCCTTGGCCCGCTTCTCCTCGGCCATCTGCTCGAGGCGGGCTTGGAGGATCCGCAAGCACTGGGCCTTGTTCTGCGGCTGGTCGCGGTAGGTGCTGGCGACGACCATGATGCCCGTGGGCTTGTGCACCACGCGGATGGCGCTGGCGACCTTGTTGACGTTCTGGCCGCCCGGGCCGCTGGCGCGGACGAACGCGGTGACCTCGAGATCATTCTCGGGGATCACGACCTTGACATCCTCGAACTCCGGCGTGACTTCGACGCTGGCGAAGGACGTCTGACGCTTGCCCTGCGCGTTGAACGGGCTGACGCGCGCCAGCCTGTGCGTGCCGCGCTCGCACTTGAGATACCCGAAGGCGTACGGCCCGCGCACGTGCAGCGTGACGCTGTCGATGCCGACCTCCGCGCCGAAGCCGCGCTCGACCTCCTCGATATCGAAGCCCGACTTCTCGAGATAGTTCAGGTACATGCGGAAGAGCATCTCGGCCCAGTCGTTGGCCTCGGTGCCGCCGTCGCCGGCGCTGATGGTCACGAAGCAGTTGCGATGATCGTGCTTGCCGCTCATGAGCGAGCGGAGCTCGATGCGGTCGATGTCCTGCGAGAGCTTGTACAGAATCTCATCCGCTTCGCCCAGGAACTCCGGGTCGGGCTGGCTGCTGGTTCCCGCCTCGCGGGCCATCTCGAAGGCCGTGCGGGCCTCCTCGAGCTGGACCTTGGCCTTCTCGATCGGCTCGATCTGGTTGTTCAGGATGCGCAGTTCGTTGACGACGACGTTGGCCGCGGCCTGGTTGGTCCAGAATTCCGCGTCCTCCATGCGTGCCTTGAGTTCGTCGCGTCGCTTGGCCTTTGCCTCGAAGTTAAAGAGAGTCGCGGATCGTCAAAATCCGCGCCTCAATCTCGTTGATGATGGGTTGATGAGCATGAAAGTGCATCGCTTCGGTTCCTTTCGGGTCTGACCGTGAGTATACGGCATCGTCCGAGCGGTGCGGCCGTGCCGTGTCCAGGCATGGCGCGGGATCTCCACGGGTCATCCGAACGAATAGCCTTGCACGTATGACCGGGGTGAACCTCATCGAGTTTGCGGCGGTGGCAAGGCTGGGCGAGCAGTCCGCGACCACGCCCGCGGCACTCCTTCTGGCATCGCAGCCCCCTTCGCCCACGCCACCCGGAGGTGCGACACCACGATCGAGCCACCTCGCGGCTCTGCTCGCGGTGATCCTCGCGGGGACGCTCGTGGCGATCATCGGGATCTCGATCCTGCGGGTCATTCGCCGCAGCATCACCGATACGCCGCGATCCCGGCGTGTGCGCAGCGGCGCACTGGTCGACCCATGGACAGAGTCCGGCCGACGAACCGCCGTGCCCGATCGCGACGGCGGCGAACGTGGCGACAATCGCGATGGGCGCTTCGGCGATACGGATCGTCTCGACGGCCGCGACTCCATCGGTCACGACGGAGGGGACGGAGGCGGCGGGGGGGACTAGTGCCGTTGGCCGTCCGACGATCCCGCCGCGGCCCGCGTTGCACCACAAACCTGCATCTCTCATCGACCACGACACGAGCAAGCATGCCCATCAAGAAGTCCGCGAGCACGACCCGCATTCCCGAGAACTTCTCCGGCGATCGGCCGATCGTCCTGATCACCGGCGGCACGCGCCGGCTGGGGCTCGCGATCGCTGAGCGTTTCGCCAGCGACCAGCACGACATCGTCATCACGCATCGCAGCGACGCGGCGCTCGCTCGCACCGCCGCCCGCCGGCTCGAAGCCGTCGCGGGCGAGGGCCGGATCGTCGTTCGAGTCGAACGCATCGATCTGAGCAACATCACGCTCGTCGAGGACTGGGCACGCGACATGGCCCGGATGCTGCCGCGGCTGGATGTGCTGGTCCACAACGCGTCGACGTACAACGCCGCGACGCTCTCGAGCATCGAACCCGGCGACGCGATCACGGACTTCACCGTCAACGCGCTCGCGCCGGTGATCATCACCAAGCATCTCGCGCCGCTGCTGGCCCGGGATAAGGCGATGGTCGGCGCGGCCGCCGCGGCGAAGGCCGACGTTGTGCCGATGCCCTCAAGCGGATCGGCGGCGGGGGCCCAGGGCTCGATCGTCACGCTGTGCGACATTCATGCGCTGGGCGAGAGCGGCCGACCGCGCCGGACGCACCTGGGCTACAGCCTCAGCAAGGCGGCACTGCTGGAAGCGACGATGGTCATGGCCCGCGATCTCGGGCCGAGCGTGCGTGTCAACGCCGTGGCACCCGGCATTGTGGAGTTTCCAGCATCGGGTGTCGAGGAGGAGCAGGCCCACCAGCGTGAGTACATCCGGCGCGTGCCGATGGGCCGCGTCGGCACGATGAACGAAGCCGCGGAGGCCGTGTGGTGGCTGGCGACGCGCGCGACGTACACCACCGGCCAGGTGCTGCGGATCGACGGCGGACGCTCGATCACCTGATTCGATCCACGCGTTGGCGGCTCAGATGCAGCCGCTAAAGAACGCCTGGAAGAAGGCGGTGAAGTCACCGTTGTCCACGCTGCCGTCGGGGCCGACTTCGCCGTCGGTGTTGGCGATGTCGGCAACGGTGCGAGCGGGCGAGCCCTCATCGGCGAAGAACGCTGCGAAGAACGCGGAGAAGTCGCCGTTATCGACCGCGCCATCGCCGCCGAGCATGGGCTTACCATCGGTGTCGGCGATATCCGCGGGGCTCGGGAGCGCAAAGGTCGCGAACTGCACCCCGCCGATGGACTGGAAGTTGGGCGAGGCACCGAGGTTGGACGATCCTGCGGGGAGCGTCGGCAGGTTCTGATTCGAGAAGAAGCCTCCCGACGAGACGATGAACGCCTGAACCCGCACGCTCCCGCACGTCGCGCCGATGCCCAGTTCCGAGAGCGGGATCGACATCTCGAATCCGGCCCGTGCCGTGGCGGCGTTCGCAGCCGATGAGTCCGTCACGCCGTCGCGGTTGATGTTCATCATCGCGATCCGCGTGCCGCTCGGCGATGCGCCGCCGAAGAGCATGCCGGAACCACTGTTGACCCGCTGCTGCCCGCGATACAGCTTCGTGGCCTGTCCGCCCGTGGGCAGAAGCACCTCATCAACGAACAGGTTGTTCGCGAAAGCGTTGACGAAGAACATGCGCTCCGGAGTGAAGCCGCTGTCGAACCGCGTGCCGCTGATCGCGCCGAGGCCCGCGGGCGGCGCGGGAATGTTCGCCGTATTGAGCACGTTTTGCCCGCCGGCCGCGCTGTCAACGAGCACGACGATCGCGTTGCCGTCGGCGGCGATGTTCCCGGTCAGACCCACGAGCAGATCGGTCGATGTGGAGCGGACAAACAACTGGTTGAGTTCGTTGAAGTTGTTGCCGAAACCCGTGCCGTTGGCCTGCGTCGCCAGTGCGCCGCGCGTGCCCACGTCCTCCGGGATGTTCAGCCCATCAATCCGCGGCCCGGTCGCCTGCGGAATCGTGATCGTCAACGGCTGGCCATCGGTACCGCTGGCGGTGATCTCGCGGCCGTCGTGCAGGAACAGCCGCACGTTCATCGGCCGGCTCAGGCGGGCTCGCGAGCCCTCGGTCGCGGCGATCTGAACCGTGACGCTGTCGCCCGAACGCTGCGCCGTGTAGGTCGTCAGCAGATAGTCGCCGGTCATGTAGCCGTAGCCGTCGCCGGCGTCTTCGTAGAGCTTGCCCGTTGCGCCGCCGTTCTGATCGAGGTTGATCAGCAGCGTGAGCGGGTCCAGCGGCAACTGCGCCGTGAACTCCTCGACCGGCCCCGTCGGCACGATCGCGCCGGGGCGGAGGTACAACTCGGGCAGGTCCAGATTCGCGTTGTCATCACCCGCGAAGCCCGTGAAGCCGACGCGCATCCAGTTGTCAAGGCCGGCGGGCGCGCCGGGGTACATGCGCGGGCGCATCGGCTGCCGCGTGCGCTCGAAAACGGGCTGGGTTGAGACCATCAGATCAGGGCCGACCAGGAACGCGTCGTCCTCGCCTTGAAGCCGCGTGTCCGCGGGATCGGCAAAGAACAGCGGCTGCATCATGGGCACGCCGGTCAGGTGCGCCTCGCGGAAGGTCGTGTAGATGTAGGGCATGAGGCGGTACCGCCGCTCGATCGCCTGGCGGCAGGTGCGCTCGGTGTCGGGGCCGAAGGACCAAGGCTCCTTGAGGTTCGAGCCACCCTCGTAGTGCCCTCGTGCAAAGGGCATCATCGCGCCGATGCCCATCCACCGCCCGTAGAGCGCGCCGTCGCCAAGGCCGACAAAGCCGCCGATATCAGGCCCGCTGAAGGCCTGTGCCGAGAGTCCCAGATTCAGCACCATGCTGATGGACATCTCAAGATGTTCCCACGAAGCGACGTTGTCACCCGTCCACGTCGCGGCGTAACGGTGGCCACCGAGGTGATTGGCCCGCGTGAGCACGAACGGGCGCTTGTTCGGATTGGCGGCCTGCACGCCCTGACGCGTGGCGCGGACCATTTCCATGCCGTAGACGTTGTGGAAGCGGGCGTGCGTGTTCAGCCCGGGGCGATCGAAGGGCGCATCGGGACGGTGGATGTTGCTCTCGGGCATCGTGTTGGGCGTGGTGTTCAACAACGCCGGCTCGTTCATGTCGTTCCAGACGCCGTCGATGCCGCTGCCCATGTACGACTGGCCGCCGAGCTGACCGAGCGGCGCGCTGTACAGACCCGCGAACCAGTTGCGCGTGCTCTGGCGAGTGAAGTCGGGGAACAGGCAGTTGCCCGGCCAGACCGTGCCGACGAAGTTCGTGTTGTTGGACCGCTTGACCCAGTGATCGCCGGCGTTGCCCTGATCATGAACGAAGTAGCCGGACTCCTGCTTCACACCCGGGTTGATCATCCAGACAGTGCGGAATCCCTGGTTTTCAAGGTCCGAATTCAGTTGCGTGACGTTCGGGAAGTTCGACTGATTGAACGTGAACACCCGGTAGCCGTTCATGTAGTCGATGTCGAACCAGATCGCGTCGCACGGTATGTCCTTGCTGCGGAAGTCGTTGGCAAGGGCCCGCGCGTAGCTATCGCTCCAGTACGAGAAGCGGCACTGGTGGTAGCCGAGCGCCCACTCCGGCGGCATCGGTGTCGTTCCCGTCAGTTCGCCCAGCGCACGAAGCACCGCCTGCGGCGACTCGCGGTCGATCACGATCAGCGCGAAACTCGGACCGTCGGCGGCAAAGCGGATGCCCGTGCTCTGCGGCTGGCTCAGGTCGATGTCGCACCGGAACGTCGTGTCGGCGATCACGCCGAACGCCGTGCCATCCGGCCGCACCGCCAGCACCCACGGATGGCTCTGGTAGAGCTGGTTGTCATTGGCGCTGTACGCGTAGGAGTCGTCGTTCCACGCCGTCACGCTCCGCCCGTTGCGGAGCAGCGGCCCGGCGACCATGCCGGTGCCGTAGAGCGACGTGCCCGCCGGGATCGCAAGCGCCGCCGTGCTGCGTCCCGAACCCGCGAAGCTCGGGACCAGAGCCCACCCCGACGGCAGCGGCCCGCTGGCCGGAAGCGTCGGGTTCACCAGCGCGTAACTGGGGAGAGCATTGGTCCGATCCAACGCCGATCGATGAAAACGCGCGATGCCCGCGCCGAGGGATTCACCAACCACCTGCGCGGAGACATTCGAGCCGCTCAGCAACACGAGCGCGCACGCACCGACAACAAACGAGCGCGTGGCTCGCACAGAACAAACACCGTTCATCATGTCATGATCCTCTCGTTGGCCTCACGGGCTTCGCCGAGAGTCTACACCACACACCGCCCGGCAGCCGCACGGAACTGCATGGTTTTTCCCTTGATTTCCTGTGCGTGGGCGAAAGGTCATTCTCGGACGCTCACGAGATCACACCCGCTGCTCAGGGAGCTCCGGCCTTCTTGCCGGCCTCGATCGCCGCCGCACGCTCTCGCTCGATGTCCGCGTCGATCTCCGCGAGGAGTTCCGCGGCCTTCGGGTGTCCCATCGACCCCGCCATGTTCACGCGCAGCCGAGCGCCGCGGAGGTCGCCCGAACGCCGGGCCCATACCGCCGACTGGTAGTGCAATTCCGGATCTCCGCTGCGCCACCCGATCGCGTTGCCGTACAGCACCGCCGCGGCGGTGGGGTTGCCGACCATGCCGTAGCTTTCGGCGAGTGTCGCCAGAAGCCCCGGCTCCGAAACCTGCTCCTGCGGCGTAAGCCCCTGGAGGAGCTCGATCGCTTCGTGCGGGCGGTTGTCGCGCTTGACGATCTGCGCCAGAACATGCCGCCAACGTGGTGAGGCGGGCTGAAGCTCCCGAGCCCTTCTGGCGTGCTGCTCGGCGATCGTCAGGTTGTTCTCCTTGAGCATCAACTGGGCCATCGTGCCCCATGCCTCCGCGATCCCCGGGTCCAATCGAACCACACCGAGCAGCGTGGCCATCGCCTTGGCGTCATCGCCCTTGCGCAGATGGATCATCGCCAGATAGAGCGGGTACCGGGCCTCCTTCGGGTCGATCGACATGGCCCTGGAAAAGTGAAAGAGCGCCCGGTCATCAAGCCGCGCTCGGCTGGCGACGGTGCCCGCATCGCTGTGGATCATCGCGAGCGCGGGGCCGATGCGGATGGCCTGCTCGAACTGCTCAAGGGCATCGGCGAACCGCTCCTGAAAAATGAGCACACGCGCGAGGCGGAGCCGGATCTCCTGATCGTCAGGAAACTTCTGCGCCGCGCGGTCGAGAATCAGACCCGCATTGACGAACTGACTCTTGCTCGTGTACTCGTCGCTGGCGCTCAGGGCGGCCTGAATGGTCTCGATCGGCCGATCCATCACGCGCGGGTCCGCTCCCGGCGGCAGCGATGGTGTGCGGAACGCGAACACCAGGCCGGCGATGATCCCCGCGAGAAGCACGAGCATCACGACCACCAGTGCGATGACACCGACCCGCCGTCCCGCGCTGGCCGGCGAGGCGGAACTGGTGGCGGGAAGGGTGCTCATGGGCTGGTTGGTGTTTGTCGGCGCTTCCATGCGAGAAACATCGTAGTGGCGTGTACCATCCTCCCGCCATGTCCAGCATCACCCCCACCGACCAGTCCAGCAAACCAGCCGAGAAGGGCTATGTCCCCGCATCGCACGAGCCGCGGATCCGCGCCGCGTGGGATGCGGCGAACGCCTGGCGGGCCGACCCGTCGCGCGTCGATCCCGGCGCATCTCCGACGCACGCGCCGGGTGCCAAGCGTCCGCCGTTCTGCGTGCTCATCCCGCCGCCGAACGTCACCGGCGCGCTGCACCTCGGCCACGCCCTGAACAACACGCTGCAGGACATCCTGACGCGCACGCACCGCATGCTCGGCTACGAGTGCCTGTGGATGCCCGGCACGGATCACGCGGGCATCGCCACGCAGGCCGTCGTCGAGCGCCGCCTGCTCAAGGAGCAGAACAAGCGCCGGACCGACTACTCACGCGAGGAGTTCGTCGGGCTCGTGCAGCAGTGGAAGGACGAGTACGAGGCCCGAATCTCCGAACAACTCCGCGCCATGGGCTGCTCGTGCGACTGGTCGCGCCAGCGATTCACCATGGATGAGGTCTGCGCCCGCGCGGTTCGCGAGGCCTTCTACCGGCTCTTCGAGCAGGGCCTGATCTATCGCGGCAAGCGCCTGGTCAACTGGGATCCCGCGCTGCAAACCGCCGTCGCGGACGATGAGTGCTACGACGAAGAGCACGACGCGTTCTTCTACTATTTGCGATACCCGCTGACCGCACCCGCGACTATGGCCGATGGCAGTGTGCTCACGCACGTGACCGTCGCGACAACGCGTCCAGAGACGTACCTCGGCGATACGGCGGTGGCGATGAGCCCGCACGACCCGCGTGCCGCGGCCCTTGCGGGCAAGCGCGTCCGTCTACCGCTGGTCGGCCGCGAGATCCCGATCATCGTCGATCCGTTTGTCGTGCTCCCCAAGGCGATGGCACGCACGGATGAAGAGCGCAACGACCCCAAGGCCGAGTTTGCGACCGGGTTCCTGAAGGTCACGCCCGCTCACGATCCCAACGACTACGAGATCGGTGTGCGTCACAAGCTCCCGATCATCAACGTCATGTCGCCCGATGGCCGCGTGAGCGACCAGTTCGGGTGGAGCGACGTGAACGAAGCCCGTGAGTTCGTGGGCATGAAGTTCGCCGCGGCACGCGAAGCGGTGCTGAAGAAGTTCGAGTCCATGGGCTTGCTGGAATCGAAGCGCCCCTACTCGCACAGCCTCAAGCACTCGGACCGCTCCAAGGCCGTCATCGAGCCGTACCTGAGCGATCAGTGGTTCTGCAAGGTGACCGACCCGCGGATGGCCGAGAGCGCCAACGAGGCTGTTCGATCAGGCCAGATGGCCTTCACGCCCGCGCGGTACGCCAAGATGTACGAATCCTGGCACGACAACATCAGAGACTGGTGCGTGAGCCGGCAACTCTGGTGGGGCCACCGAATCCCTGTTTGGTCGCGTGCGATCAGCGCGGCCGAAGCCCCCGGGCTGGCCCAGTTGGCCACGCGGCTCGACGCGTGGGCAGCCGAAGGCGTTCTGTGCGTGCGCGACTTCGCATCGCAGAAGGCTGTCACCGCCGCCGCGTCGCTCTCGGCTGTAACGGCGCAGGGGCTGCGCTTGTTCGTGTGCCTGCGCGCGGATCACGCCGAGGCGATCAGCACGTTGAACGCCGCGGGCTTCAGTCAGGACGAGGATGTCCTTGACACGTGGTTCTCCTCGGCGCTCTGGCCGCTGTCGACGCTCGGCTGGCCCGACCCCGATGCCTTCGCCGACACCAAGGGCCTGCTGGCGGCCTTCAACCCCACGAGCGTGCTTTCGACGGCTCGTGAGATCATCACGCTCTGGGTCTCGCGCATGGTGATGATGAACCGACTGCTGCTGGCCACGCCGGCCGGACCCGGGCCGGCCCCATTCCGCGATGTGTTCATCCATGCGGTCGTACAGGACGGCAACGGCCATCGCATGAGCAAGTCCGCCGGCAACGGCGTGGACCCGCTGGACATCATCGCCAGCCACGGCTCCGACGCCATGCGCTTCACGCTCTGCCAGATGACCACGCAGACGCAGGACGTCAAGATGCCCGTGGTCAAGGATCCGCACTCCGAGCGCAACACCTCGCCGCGGTTCGACCTTGGTCGCAACTTTGCGAACAAGCTCTTCAACGCGTGCCAGGGACTGGTCATTCCGAAACTCCGCGGCGCACAGTTGCCCGAGGGCGAGGTCGATCCCGCGACGCTCAGCACGCTCGACCGCTGGATGCTCACACGCGTGTCCCGCGGCGTGGAACGCGCGACGCGGGCCATCCGCGGGTACGAGTTCAGCGAGTACGCCGAGGCGATCTATGACCTGCTCTGGCGCGACTTCTGCGACGTTTACCTCGAGGCCATCAAGCCGACGATCGAGAGCGACGCCGGACAGCGTGCCGCGCTGCGCTGCGGAATCGACGCGATCCTTCGCATCATGCACCCGGTGATGCCCTATGTCACCGAGGCCACCTGGGAGCACATCCGCCCGCTCCCCATGTCCCGCATCCGCGGCGTCTCCCTGCCGCAGACAACACTCCTGGCACTTGCGCCCTGGCCCGTGTTCTCGCCATCGATTCTCGATGAGCACGCCGAGCGCACGATCGACCGCACGCGCGCCATCGCCGCGGCCATCAACCAGGTCCGTGCGTTGCAGAACGTCGCGCCCAAGCGGAAGATCATCCTGCACGCGGGTGCCGCCCCGGCGGACCTTGCCGCGATGATCCGCGGTGCCGAAGGCGTGCTGGCCACGCTCGCGGGTCTCGCCGAGACAAGCTCCGCGCCCGCGGGCAAGGACGCGCCGAGCGTCGTTGTTGAGGGCCTGGAACTCAAGCTCAGCTCGCTCGCCGATGCGCTCGACCCCGCGGCGGAGCGCGATCGTCTCACGCGCCGAATCGCCGAGGAGGAAAAGAAAATCGCGACGATCACCGGCCGCATGAACAACCCGGGCTACATGGCCAAGGCCCCGCCCAAGCTCGTCGAGGAATCCAAGGCCCAGCTCGCCCAGAGCCAGGCGGAACTCGAAACCCTCCGCGCGGCACTGGGGAGACTCTCGTGACCCATCGCGTCCTCGCCGCGGGCCTCGTTGCGCTCACCATCTCTCTGCCGTCTTGCGGTCCATCGGGCGCGACGCCCGCCGCATCGCGTCAGGGCGACACGACCATCCGCCCGGACGATCCGCGTTCCGGCCGAGCCAAGGCCTCGGGCGCCGCGGCATCGCCCGAGGGAGCGCCCCGCGACACCGCGGCGGCCGCCGTCGCATCGACGCCGTGGACCTTCGAGTCCGCTTCCGGACGCCAGTTCACCACCACCCACTTCAACATCTTCACCACCGAGCAGGGCGACGCGATCGTCTCTCGTCTGCCCACGTTCGTTGAGTCGGCCATCGCCCACTACACCTCCGCGATCACCGCGCTGCCCGAGCCCGCGGGACGCATGAACACATACGTGATGGACACTCGCGCGCAGTGGGTCCGCCTGACGCTGCTGACCTTCGGCGAGCAAGGGCAGCGGCTGATCCAGATCCCTCGCGGCGGATTCGCGGCCCGCGGCCAGGCATTTCTCTTCGACATCGGCTCCGGCGACACGCTGCTCATCGCCGCCCACGAAGGCTGGCACCAGTACACGCAGAGCACCTTCCGCGAGCGTCTGCCGATCTGGGCGGAAGAGGGCGTCGCGACGTTCATGGAGGGCCACCGCTGGACCGGCCGCGAGGTGCGATTCCAGCCGTGGTTCAACGTCGAGCGCTTCGATCGCCTCCGCGATGCTCACGCCGCGGGCGAACTGCTCACGCTCGAAGAACTGCTCACCTACACGACCGACGGTCTGCTCGTCAGCGCCGATACCCGCGCCATCACGTGGTACGCGCAGGTCTGGTCGCTCGTGCACTTCCTTCGCGAGGGCGAGGGCGGCAAGTACCGCGGCGCGTTCGCTCGAATGCTCACCGACGCCGCCGAGGGCAAGTTGGGCCAGGTCGTCGTCGCCGGAGTCGCCCGACGGCCCGACACGCGCCCGGCACTACTGGCCGGCCAGACCGGCCCCGCGGTCTTCCGCGCGTACTTCGAGCCGGACCTGAACAAGGCCCAGCGCGAGTACTCGGCATTTGTCAGCAAGATCGTCGGCTCGGGCGCACGCCAGAACATCGTCTCCGGCCAATCGCCGCTGCGCTGATCCGCTCGCGGCACCCTCGCCGCGAACGGTCCTCGCTCCGGGTTACCGCTGCGACCCCTCCATCCGCAGCGCCTCCTGCTGGCGCAGCGTGCTGGTGAGCGTGATGCGGTCGGCGTTGTTGACCACGCCATCGACCAGCACGTCCGCCTCGGGCTGGTAGGTGCCCGTCGGCACGCCCAGACGCCAGTGCGCGTACAAGTCGTCGATGTTGAGCAGACCGTCGAGGTTCACATCGCCCGAGCCGATGGCGACCTGGATGTTCTCATACCGCTGCACCGAGACATTGCCCGATGCCTCGTACGCGACAACCGTGATCGAGTTGTTGCCCGCAGGAAGCGCCCCGACGTTGCGACGCCACTCCTGGCGATCATACTGATACGCCTGGTTCGCCGAGCTCACCACCGTCAGCGGGTCGGTCGAGATCGGCAGATTCGGGATGATGTGAACCGCATTGGTCGTGCGGTCATTGGCCTGAACCCGGAACTCGAACTGCCCGCCGCCGGAGGGCGCCTGCTGGGCGAGCAACTGGACGTTCGGCGGCGAGCGGTCGACGTAGAACACCTTGCGGAAGTCGGTGAAAATTGCGTTGCCGCCGTCGGTCCGCCGGCGATAGCAGACCACCGACAGATAGTGGTAGCCCTCGCTGAGCTGGCTGGTGTTGATCACCTGGCGGTACACGCCGGTCGTGCCGGTTCCACCGGGGCCGGAGATCGGCGAGCGCTGCGTCAGGAACTGCTCGGCGCCCGCATCCACCCACGCGTTGAGCGGCTGGTCATAGTTGCCGTTGCCGTTGTAGTCGACGTATCCCTTTCCGATGCGGAACACGGCAAAGTCGTCGTGGTTCGGGTCGCTGGGGTCGGCCTTGGTGGTGTCAAGTCGGATCTCGAACGTCGGCGTCGTGATGACGTCGACCGCCGTCAGCCGCCGACGCCAGGTCGGCGTGCTCTCGGGGTCGGGCGCGATCTGTGTCGGGGCGGTGCGTGCGCCGCCGGGCTGGATGTTCAGCACCGACAAGGTACCCGCGGGAGCGATCGGGCCGTAGGCGACAAGGCCGCGATGGTGCTGCACGCCGTTGATGTTCGTGTTGTTCGGAATCGTCATGAACACGCGGCGGTTGTTGTCGACGGTCATGACCTGCGGGATCGCACCGCCTGCGTTAACCACGGGGTCCGTCGCCGCGCCGGTCAGTTCCCAGAGCCGCGTCCCCGGCGGGAAGCTCGTCTGGATCGAGCGCTGCTGGAAGCCGTTGTCGTAGCGGTCGTTCACGCCCACCAGCACGTTCGCCGCGGCGTTCACGCCGATCTGATTCCGGGCGGGATCGGTCGCGAGGAAGTTCGTCCGCTCAAAGACCAGCACATCGGCCTGAGACGAGTTCACCGTGTCCGTGCCGTTGAGAACGTAGAAGTAGGTCCTGGGCAGGCCCGACACGTTCGCGTTGTCGGCCCGCACGTACGAGTTGGCCATCTGCGTGAGGCGACGCAGGTTGTTGTCGAAGTTCCCCAGAGCCGTCGGGTTGCCCTCGCGCGGCCAGAAGCCGCGGTTGCTGAACCGATCGTGCATCTCGCGGGCGTTGTAGTACACCAGCGGATAGCCCGAACGGAAGAGCACATAGGTCAACTGCGGCAGGCCGTAGTTCGCAGCGGGAACGATGCCCGGCGCGCTCGAGCCGTTGCCCACCGAGCCGTTGTCGTGGCTGTTGAGGTGGTGCACACCCTGCGAACCGTCGTTGAAACCGTTGTCCTGCTGATCGATCGAGGCGTTGAGCGCGTTCGTCCACGAGCCAAACCCGCGGGCGTTGAGGATGTCGCGCAGTGCGCCGGCCTCGTTGAGGTCCAGTGCATCGCGATTGCCGAAGCCGTCCTTGTTGCGGATGTACGTCTGGACGAACGCGTTGCTCTCGACGCTCTCGCCGAAGCTGTACGCGTTCCCCTTCGCGCCCCAGGGCAGCGTGCGACGCTGGAACACCATCGGGTCGTAGTAGTTGTTCCAGAACCACTGCGGGATGTGCTTGGCGGCGTCAAGACGGAACCCGTCGACCCCCTGCACTTCGAGCATCCACTGCGTCCATCGCGACAGCAGGCCCGTCGCGTTCTCCATGTACGCGTCGCCCGCCAGCGGATTGGCCAGGTTGAACGGATAGATCGTCCAGTTCTGCCCATCCGAAGGGTTGGTGAACGTCAGCGGCGTCAGCGCATTGTCCGGATAGAACCTCGCATTGTTCGGATCGGGACGATTGCGGATTGTGCCCGCGGGCAGATTCACCTGCCCCGCCGGCGGTGTCGCCGTGACCGGATGCCGCACAAAGACGTAGTTCTTGGCCTGCGCGATGTCCTGCAGACCCACGAGGTCGCCATCGAACAGGTTGTAGTTCGCGTCCTGCGGCTTGTACGACTGGGTCGTGCCGTCGTTGAAGTCGCCCCACGGGTCGGCCCCGGTCCCGGGCTGATAGAAGCCCGGCCAGCCGCCCGCCGCGAGGAACCCGGGGTCGTTGGTCCGACCGCCGTTGTGGTTCATGATCGACTCGGGATACAGCTCAACGTTCGCGGCCTTCATCTCCTGGACCATCGAGCGCCAGTACGCCTCGGTGCCGTACGTCGTCTCGCTGCCGGGCGAACCAAGGTCGAAGCGATCGAACACGTCATAGCCGGGAGAGTTGAAGCTCGCCTTGCTCGGCGATGGCAGCCACAGTGCGCCGTAGCCAGCCATGAACAGGTCCGGAGCACGCCGCTCCATGTGGGTCCAGCTGTTCTCGAACCACTGCAAGAAAACGCGGCGGTCCTGCGCCATCGCCGGCGTGCTCATCACTCCGCCCAAACCCGCTGAAGCCACAAGAGCCCACAGGGCCGCACGTCCGACGCCGCCCTTTTCCGCGCGCGTATTCCGGCTCAGTTCGACGCGAACAACACCCATGTCGATCTCCCAAACGCAGTGCGAACACAACCGCGCAGCGCGCGGATCTTCTCTGGCAAGGAGGGTACTACAAACCCGAACCCGAGGCCAATCTGAATCCAGAAAATAGAGCAGACCGGCGCATTCACGTGTATACAGCCTGTTGGGGTACCCCGCAGGTGATTCCACGCGCACCGTACGACACAACGGGTTGAGCGGGGCTTGGGGCAGCGCCGCCACGGATCAGTCCTCAGCCGCCGTTAGCCCCAACCCATCGAACGCTCGGCAACCAGACCGCCCCGACAGGTGGCCATCGCCGATCAGTCACCCTCGTGACCAACGCCGTCACCCGTCGGCTTGGCCGACGCCGGAACGCCGAGGTACGCAAGCGAACGGTCCATCACCCGACGCACGACGGGGCCGGCAACCCAGGAGCCATAGTGCTGCTTGCGGGCGATTCGCTCCGGACCGGGATCATCGATGATGACCAGGCACACCAGTTTGGGCTGCTCAAACGGTCCCGCGGCGATAAAGCTGGAGTTGTACTGCCCCTTGAAGTAGCCATCGCTCCCGCGCGGGCGTCGCTTGCCCTTGGGCGGCTCGCCAAGCGGGATCTCCGCGGTGCCGGACTTGCCGAAGAGTTCGTACCGCCAGCCTTCCTCGCCGGTGGCCTTCTTGAGGTTCTCGTCCATCTTGTGCGTCACGCCTCGGAGAGTCTCGCGGGTCGCCGCGGCGGTATCGGCCCGCAGCACGCGATGCAGGAGCGTGACCTTGCCGTCCACCCCTGTTTCGCTGGTCGCGCCTGGGTCCTTGGCCAGGAGCGTGACATCGGGCAGCAAGCCGGCCAGGTCGCCGCTCCGCGCCACCGCCGCGAACGCCCGCACCATTTGGATCGGCGTCACGGCGACCTCATGGCCGATGGCGACGGATGTCTGCGTGTACTTGGTCCAGCGTGACATCGGCGTGACGATGCCGGCGGTCTCGCCGCCCAGGCCAATGCCCGTGCGCGAGCCGAACCCGAACTTCGTCACCGCGTTGCGCATCTGCTCGAATGTCAGCCGACTGGTTCCCTTGACCATACCGATGTTCGACGAGTTGACGAGCACCTCGCGCCAGGTCTGCGTGCCGCGACGGACCACGTCGGCGATGGGCCGGCCGTACGGCGTGGTCCAACGCCCGCCGCCCGTGTCAAAGACCTCATCCAACCGCACGACCCCCGCCTCCAGAGCCGCGGCCCACATGAACGACTTGAATGTCGAGCCGGGCTCGTAGACGTCTTCGACCAGACGGTTGCGAGGGTTGCTCGCGTTCTCGTCGGGCTTGATCGTCAGGTATCGCGGCCCGCCGAGGCCCTTGTCCTTCGGGATCACCGTCAGCCAGTCGTACTCCACGACATCCGGAAGTGTGCGGCGAACGTCGGACATCGCCAGCACCTCGCCGGTCGCCAGGTCCAGAATCACCCCGCGGCCACCCTGCGCATCGGCATCGATGACGCCGCGATTGACCTCTTCATCGAGGATCCGCTGAATCTCAAGGTCGAATGACAGCCGCACGTCGCGACCGGCCGAAGGGGGCGTCACGCCGCCGAGCGGCACCCAAAGAGGCCTGCCGCGAGAGTCTCGAACAAAGCGGAACTCGCCGTCCTCTCCCTGCAGTTTCTCGTCATAACGTGCCTCGGCACCGGTCAACCCGGCACCCTCGAAGCCCACCACGCCGACGAGCCGCTCGGCGATCGGCCCGCCGACGACCGAACGCACCTCGCGCCGCTCCAAGTGTACGCCGCGGAGTCGCAGGTCGCGCACGGCCTGCTCGGTCGCCTCATCGATCACATCGGGAGTCAGGAAGACCACACGGTCCAGCCGCGGCTTTTCACCGGTGGACTGCGCCTGCTCCTTGGCCTTCTCGTTGGCGATCATCGCGGAGCTGACCTTGGCCTGCACCGTCTCGCGATCCTGCCCGAGGACGCGGGCAAGACGCTCAAGATTCAACTCCTTGTCCTTGACCGCGAACTCCTCCGGGTCGACAAACACCCGCACGCCGAATCGAGTCGCGGCGAGCACACGCCCACGACGATCCAGCACGTCGCCCCGCCTGCCGGGCAGGTCGGCGCGGCTCTGGCGATCGCTCAAAAACGGCACAAGCCCCTCGGGCGGCGCGGCCTGCAACTGCGCCACCCGGGCGACCAGCCCGAGCAGCACCAGCGACATCATCACCACGACGAACAGCGCCCAGCGATCCGTCGTCGCACCCGGCCTTGCCGGAGTGGCCCGCGTGCTCTTGCTCATCTTCATTGCCCCTGACGCCCACGCCCCACTCTGGCTCTCGATCACATTGCCGCCCTGACCGTCCGCCGGACCCGATCAATCTCGCGACGCCGTCCGCGACGGCGTTGGCGCTGTGCCGGAATCCTCGGCGACGACTCGTGTGCGCCCCCTCGTCGCCGGTTCGCTCCGACGATCTTCCGCGATCGCCGGCAGGCCTGCAGGGAGTTCGCCCCTGGGCAGCGGCTGATCCACCCCGATCGCCGCGAGCCGGCTCCGCTCGCCCGGCAGCGCCGCGGCAAGCGTCTGAACGCTCATCGGCGCAACACCGTGGGCGATCTCGATCCGCAACTTCAGGAGTTGCTCGTCCTTCTCGCTGATCTGCCGCTGGATCATCGCCATCTGGTGCACCGCCTCCAGCCGCTGTTGACGCAGCGTCAGCAGCATGCTCGCGCACGCTCCGATGCACAGAATCAGGAACGACACTTTCCAGAGCACGGTACTTCTCTCGTCGGCGGTCCTTCTCGATCTCCGCAGCCAGGAGTTCCGACTCCTGCCCCGTCCGTGGCAAACCTTGCCGACGGCACCCGTCAATCCCCGGACCGGTCGCTTCCGACCGGCCGGGAGTGTTCGATTCGGCTCCTCGATCGCGCGGCCTTCGCGGGCCAGCGCCCATCGATTATCGGGCCGGGATCTTCAGCTTCATACCGACCTTCAGACTGTCCTCGTCCGACAAAGTCGATCGGTTGGCGTCGAAGATCTCACGCCAGCGCTTGCTCGTGCCGAGCGTCGCGCGGGCGATCGTTCCGAGCGTGTCGCCGGCCTTGACGGTGTAGGTCGTCGCGGAGGCCGTCGATGTCGACGACGGCGTCGGTCGCCCGGTCGCGGTCTCGCGGACCGTGTTCGTCGGCGAGTTCTCCGCACGCCGCGAACCCGAGGGGATCACGCTCGGTGAGGCATCATCCGCAAGGCGAGCGCGACCCATGAGCACATCCCTCGGCGGGATGCGGAGCGTCACACCAACCCGGAGGCTGTTCCGTGGCCCGACTCGGTTCTTGTTGTACGCCGCCAGACGCTCGACCACGCTTTCATCGCCGTAGTACCGGCGAGCAATCGCGATCAGCGTGTCACCCGCCTTGACCGGATGGGCAAGCAGCCTGCCGCTGGTCAGGGGCAGCGCCTTGTCCGCCTCCGGAGCCGGCGTCTGCGGCCGCGATGTGGCATCTCGGCCGGACTCTCGAACCTGATCACGCGGACCGATCACCACCACACCGCCCCCAGTGGCGGAGCCGCCATTCGCGTTCGGATCGACGGGCGCGCCGCCGTTGACGTCGCGCGTATCGATCGTCGTGCTCGGCGGCACACGGGAGAGGTCCTGATCCAGAATGCGCGACAGGCCCGAGCCCGTCGTCGAGGTTCCATTCGCGTTCGACAGACCCGACTGACCGCCCATGCTCAGATCCACCGCGTGCTCGCTCACCGGCACACCGTCCGGCCCAACGGCAATCGTGCGACCCGCACCCGGGGCGGCCTGTCCGCTTCCGGCGATGCCATCGACCGGCACAAAGGCGGGCGCGCCGCCGGCCTGCGCGGGCTGAGCGGCCACTTCCTGACCCGGCGGCACCATCGTCGACGTCGGCGAAACCGCCGGCGGAGCAGGGGCAACCGTCGGTTCAGGAATCACCTCCACGACGTCGCGCGCAACGGTCCCGGTATCCATCGCCAGGCGAGACCGGCTCGCCTTGGAGAAGTGGTCACCGATCACCACGGCTACCAACAGCACGAGCGCAAACGCCACGATCAGAGCAAGCTTCACTTCGCGGGTCACCTGGAGTCGTCCTTGACTTGAGGGTGTCGCCGAGATCGCCCGAATCACACGTTGACCGGACTTCACCTCGACCATTTCTTCGATCGTCGGCCTCGCCGACGCTTGGGTCCTTCCTGTGTCCGCCCCCGCCGCACCTGCGTCGCTGATCGGCAAACTCCCGTCAGCGTTCCCCCGCCCACCCGACTCACCAACCCGCTCCGCATCACCATCAACCGCCGTCACGTCCCCAACCCCGTCCGCCCCGCCAATCTCCGGACCGGCGGATGGCTCAATATCTCCACCCTCTGCCGCCGCGGCGTCCGCCTTCGACCCCTCGGCCGCCGCAGCATCCGCGTCTACCCCCTCGCTCGGGGGCCGACCCGAATGGTCAAAGAGCGTCGGGCTGTCACCACGTTCGCCCATGAGTCCGTCATCGGCTCACCGACGCTTCTGAGTGCAAAATGAAGCGTTCACCCCAGTGTTGCCGACGAGACCGTCGTTTTCAACTTTCCCCGCGCTTTCAGAGCGAGCCAACGACAACCGCCCGCAACTTTGCCGAGCGCGATCGCGAGTTGGCCAGAACCTCGGCGTCGCTGGCGCACGCGGGCTGCTGTCCGATGAACGCCAGCAGCCCATCCCGCACCCCCGCCGACAGCCGCTGCTTGACCGGGCGATCCTCGAGCGAGTGGAACGTGATCACGCCCACGCGCGCCCCAACAGCGAGCCATCCGCCCCGCCCGGATCCCGCCGCGCCCATCGCGGCCACCCTCGCCCCGCGCTCGATCGCATCCAGCAGCGCATCCAGGTGCCCGAGTTCATCGTTCACCGCGATACGCAAGGCCTGAAACGTCCGCGTTGCCGGATCGATGCCCATCATGTGCCGAGCGCCCGCCGGGAACGCCGACCGCACGACCTCCGCCAACCGACCGGTCGTCTGGATCGGCCCCTCGCGTCGTGCCGCGACGATTCTTCGGGCAATCGCCCGGCTGAGTCGCTCCTCGCCAAACTCGCGGATGACCCGCTCAAGCTCCGCCTCGCCCGAGGTGTTGACGAGCATCGCCGCGGTCACCGGCGCGTCGGGGTTCAGCCGCATATCCAGCGGCCCATCCCGGCTGAAACTCAGCCCCCGCGATGCGTCATCGACCTGCGATGACGCGAACCCAAGATCCGCCAGAACGACATCCGCACGCAGTTCCAGCCGATCCATCAGCGACGCCACACCCGCGAACGACTCATTGAACGCCAGCACCCGCGGCCCGTCCGACACCGCTTCCACCCGCGCTCGAGCGATCTCGAGGTTCCCGCCGTCCATATCCAGCAGCACCATCGTGCCCGTTGGCCCCAGCCGCGAGGCCATCGCGGCCGCGTGCCCGCCATGCCCCGCCGTGCAGTCGACCGCCACCTCTCCCACTTTGGGCGCGAGCGCCGACAGCACCTCCCCCATCAGCACCGGCGTATGGCCAAGTTCGCTCACGCCGGATCCTACTCGCCCGCGGGCGAACGAAAAAGCCCCGCACGAGGCGGGGCTTTGTTGGTGATCATGATCGGCCGCCGGAGTCGTCTCCCTCACCATTCGGCAGGAGACCAAGACGCACAAGCCGGCTCGGCAATTGCCGAATTACTTCTTGGCTTTGTCGCCCTTGGCGGCCTTCTCGGCCTTGGGAGCCTTCTCAGCCTTGTCCGCCTTCTTGGACTCCTTGGCCTCCGGCTCCGCGGCGGGGGCCTTGGCCTCGCCGCCCTGATCCGCACGGGCCGACTTGTCCTTCTGACGCTTCTCGCTCGGCGTGGCGCCCTCGGCTTCGACCGCGGCCTTGAACTCAGCCGACAACTCGTCGCTCTTCTTGATCTCCAGCGGACGGTCCGCCTGGATCTTCAGCCGGATTTCCGTCTGCAGTTCCGAGTTGAACTTCACCGTGATCGGATAGGAGTCCACACGCTTGATGGAGCCGCCGATACGAACCTCGCGGTCCTTGATGCCCTTGAAGCCCGCCGCGTCCAGCGCCATCGCGATCTCGTGCTGCGTCACCGCACCGTACAGGATGCCCTGATCGTTGCACGAACGGATCATCGACAACTCGAAGCCCGCCAGACGCTGGATCAGCGCCTCGCGCTCCTTGCGCTGCTCGGCCAGCATTCGCTCAGCGTCCGCACGCTTGCCGGCGAGCTGCTTGACCAGCTCCGCGCTCGGCGTCGTCGCCAGCTTCCGCGGCAACAGGTAGTTGCGAGCAAAGCCCTTGCGGACCTTCACCACGTCGCCCACGATGCCCGTGTTCTCGACGTTCTCAACCAGCAACAGTTCAACGTTCTTCGCCATGTCTGCTGTCCTTTCGTGGTGCCCAAGCCTTAAGCCGGCACCCGAGAGTTAGGAGCCCCGCGACGATCGACCTTCGATCCTCGCCAAGCCCCAACGATTTGCCCCGGAAAAGCCGCGTTCCGCCGCTGGCCATGGGCCATCGACAGAGACACCGACCGTGCCCCGGGGTGGAAGGGAAGTGTTCGCACGAAGTGCGTGACAATCAAGCCCGCGCGGCCGCGCACGCCACACCTTACACAATCCGATCGGCTCGATGAACCCACCGCGCCGCGCTGGACCGCCCCGCCCAAACTCCGCAGAACGATCAGAACGGGATGTCGTCTTCGCTCATCGACTGTGCCTGCGGCTGCGCCGGCCCACGCGTCACGACGCGGCCAGCGGGCGGCGCGCTGTCCTGGTAACCGTCGTCGCTTCCAGCGCCACCACCGCCGCCGGCACCGCCACTCTTCGAGTCGATGAAGTTGAAAGTATCAATCACCACCTTCATCTTCTGACGCTTCTCGTTGGTCTGCTTGTCCTGCCACTCGTCCAGTCGAAGATGACCCTCGATGAAGATCGGTCGGCCCTTGCTGAAGAACTTGCCGATCGCTTCCGCGGTCTTGCCGAAAGCATCGCAGTCAACGAAGAGAACATCTTCCTTCTTCGTGCCGTCAGCCAGCGTGTACCGCCGATTCACCGCAAGACCAATCTTGCAGATGGCGTTGTTGTTGGCGAGAAACCGCACCTCCGGGTCGCGCGTGAGATTTCCCATCAGCAGAACTTTGTTGTAGCTGGCCATCGCTGTCCTCCTCTTGCCTCTGCGCCTCGCGCAAAAAGAAAATCCGGGCCGCCCTGCGGGACGACCCGGATGAAGTGTACACCGAATCCTTACAGAGTCCAACCGACAGGCTATCCACACCGGGCAAGCCCGGAAGAATCAGCCCAGGTGGCCGAACTTCGACTTACTGCACCGGGGCCGCGGCGGGCGCGGGGGCCGGAGCCGGTGCGGGCGTCGGCATCGACGCCGCACGCAGGTTCGCCTCGACCAGCAGGTCGATCACGCCCTCGTTGTTCTGCATCTCCTCGGCGCTGAGGTGATCAACGCGGATGATCAGCTGCCGCAGCACGGTCTCGGAGAGGTTGAACGCACGCTCGATCGCGCCGAGCTTGTCCGTCGTCGCGCTGAAGTACGTCAGCAGGTAGATGCCGCGCTTCTGCTTGGCGATCGGATAGGCCAGGGGGCGGTCGGCCCACTTCTTCAGCGCGATGATCTCCGCGCCGTTCTTGGTCAGCACTTCCTTGACGTGCTCGACCGCGCCCTTGAGGTCGGTCGCGGCCGACTGGCCGAACAGCAGCATCGCTTCGTAGTTCACCTTCGGATTGCTTCGCATGATCTTTCCTTTCAGATCGTTGGTTGCTTCTGGTCGTTCCGACCGCCGAGCGGAGACGCCGGAGACGCCGGCTGCGCCGGTGTCGCGGCCTGTTCGGCGGGCGCGGTGCCTTGCTGCACCTTGGTGTTGAACGCGTTCATCGCGCGGGACACGCCCGCCGTGACGAACGTGTGCACTGCCTGGACCACACGGTCCAGACAGGGACTCAGCGACTTGATCTGCTCGTCGGTAAACCGTCCGAGCACCCAGTCCGCCGGGTCGCTGTAACCCTGCGCCGGCGGGTCGATCCCGATCCGCAGACGCGGGTACGCCTGCGTGCCGAGCACCCGCTCGATATCGCTGAGCCCGTTGTGTCCGCCGCTGGACCCTTCCGCACGGATGCGGATCGCGCCCAGCGGCAGCGCGTAGTCATCCACGAGCACCAGCACGTCGCTCGCGGGGGAGAGTTTGTAGAACCCGACACACTCGCCAACGCCGGCACCCGAGCAGTTCATGAACCGCATGGGCTTGAGGAACGCGACCTTCTCACCGGCGATATCGCCCTCGACGTATTCCCCGCCGAAGCGCTGGCGTACGCCCGCGCCCGCGGCGAGCTTGGCCACCGCGCGATCGACAGCCATGAAGCCCGCGTTGTGACGCGTCTTCTCGTACTGCGATCCCGGGTTGCCAAGGCCGACGATGAGCTTCATGTCCGTCTCGTTGGTCTCCCCGCTCAGGCGAGGATGTGCGTGCTTCGTGCCGTTGTCTGCGAGTCCCGTGCGCCCGGGGCCGTTCGGCCCCGGGCGCGACCGATGATGACGGGGTTACTTCTTGGCCGCGGGCTTGGCCGCCGCGGCGGGCGCTGCGCCCTTGGCCGGTGCGGCACCGGGCTTGGCGGGAGCGGCGCCGTCCTTCGCGGCCTTCTCGGCACGCTCCTTCTCGCCGATGACCTCGGGAGTCGCCGCATCGGCGCCGACAACCGCCGCCTCGGCAACGACCTCTTCCTTGGCCTCGATGATCTGCGCGATGATCGAGTGCGGATCGGTCAGCAGCTTCATGTCCGCCGCCGGCAGCTTGATCTTGTCCGCGGTGATCAGTTCGTTCAGGCCCAGGCCGGAGATCTCGACCACAACCTCGTCCGGCAGATCCGCCACGCGGCACTCGATCTCGATCTCGTTGGTCGGGTGCATGAGGATCGCGCCGGCGCTCTTGAGGCCGATCGCCTCGCCCTGCAGCCGCACGTGAACCTTCGTCTTGACGCGCTCGTTCAGATCGACGCGGGCAAAGTCCGCGTGGATGATCGTGTCGCCCAGATAGTCGAACTGCAGCTCCTTGAGCAGCACCATCTGGTCCTCGTCCTTGTGCGTGTTGCCGGGCATGTCAAGCTTGAAGACCTTCTCGCCCTTCTCGATCTGCGGCACCAGTTCACGCGTGTCGAAGCTCACGCTCACCGGCTCCATCTTGTGGCCGTAAATGACCCCGGGCAGACGACCCTGCTCGCGGATCCGCTTGGCAAAGCGCGAGCCGTTGCGCTCACGAACCGTTGCGCTGATCTTCGGTACACGATCCTTCATATCTCGTTCCTTTCATCAAAGAGAAAACCGGTTCAATCCTGTCCCATCACTCACGTTCGCTCCCCGCGCCCCCGTTCACCCGGCCCCCTACCGCTTCGTCCCCATCGTCTGGCGGAACAGCGCCGAGATGGACATGTTGTTGTGGATGCGGTAGATCGCCTCGCCGAGCAGCTTGCCGACGCACAGTTCGATGATCTTGCCCGAGATCGGCGCAAGACGCTCGCCGAGCGGGATCGTGTTGGCCACGACGATCTGCTCGATCGGGCTCCGCGCCAGACGCTCGACCGCCTTGCCCGCCAGCACCGGGTGCGTCGCCGCGGCGATGACCTTTGTCGCGCCGTGACGCATCACCAGATCCGCCGCCTCCACCACCGTCCCCGCGGTCGAGATCATGTCGTCGAACATCAGCACGGTCTTGCCCTTGACCGAACCGATGAGGTTGCCCGTGGTGATCTCGCTGCCGGAGATCCGCCGCTTGTTGATGATCGCCAGTTCGCCGCCGAGCAGATTCGCGAACGCCTCGGCGACCTTCACGTTGCCCACGTCCGGGCTGACCAGGCAGAGCTCTCCCAGCTCCTTCCGCCGGGCCATGAAGTACTCCGCGAACACCGGCGTCGCCGAGAGGTGGTCCACCGGAAGATCGAAGAAGCCCTGGATCTGGGCCGCGTGAAGATCGATCGCCAGCACGCGATCGGCGCCGGAGCTGGTGATCAGGTTGGCGACGAGCTTGGCCGTGATCGGCACGCGCCCCTCGTCCTTGCGGTCCTGTCTGGCGTAGCCGAAGTATGGGATGACCGCCGTCACACGCCGGGCGCTGGCCCGGCGCAGACAGTCGATGAACACCATCAGTTCCATCAGGTTGTCGTTCACCGGCATGCACGTGCTGAGCACGACGAAGCAGTCGCGTCCGCGCACGTCCTCTTCGAGCTTCACGAACGTTTCGCCGTCCGGAAAGCTCTCGATCCGCACGTGCCCCGGCGTCATCGAAAGGTGCGCGCACAACCGCGTGGTCAGTTCGATGCTGGTGCGTCCGGAGAAAATCTTCAGAGCGCTGTTGGTATCGGGTTGTGCTTCGCCGTGGTTCAACGACGGGCTCCGGTTCCCGCACGCCCGCGGTAGATCGCATCGACCTCCGCGAGTTGCTCGGGCGTGTTGATGCTCAGGACGTCTTCCGCGGGGACCGCATCGATGACTTCAACCGTCTTGTGCTCGGCGAGCATCATCGCCGGGACGTCGGTGATGTAGTACTCGCCCGAAGCCTCGTTACGCTTGACGCGAGCCAGCGTCGAGAAGAGTTCACGGGTCTCGAAGCAGTAGTAACTCGGGTTGACCTCGCGGATCTTCAGTTGCTCGGGCGTGCACTCCTTGTGCTCAACGATCCGCTCGAGCTTGCCGTTCTTTCCGCGCACGATCCGTCCGTATCCGCTCGGATCCTCGATCACGCTCGTGGCCAGCGTCGCCGACGCCGCCGAGCGACGGTGCAGATCGAGCAGCGTCCGCAGCGTCGCGCCCCGGATGAGCGGGCCATCGCCCGCGAGCACGAACACGTCGTGCCGCTTGCCCGATTTGACGTCCGCCGCGAAGAGCCCCTCGGCGCAACGCACCGCGTGGCCCGTGCCGAGCTGCTCGGTCTGCTCGGCGAACTCCAGCCCCGCGTTCCACGCCGCGCCCTGCGCCGCCATCAGCGACCGCACAACTTCCTGCTTGTACCCCACCACCAGCACGACACGCTTGCACCCCGCCTCGCGGCAGGCGTCCACCACGGCGCACACCATCGGCCGACCGCCGACCTCGTGCACGACCTTGGGCAGATCGCTCCGCATCCGCGTGCCCTTGCCCGCGGCCAGAATGATCGCGCTCGGCGCGTTGTCGTTGCTCTGCCCGCTGTTTCCGTTGTGATGATCAGCCATTGCCCGCCGGCCGATCAACCGTTCCTCGCGTGCCCGCCGAACCGCCGCGCAAACTCCCGATGATCACCGGTCCCGGCCGCGGAAAAAGCTGGCCGACCTGGATTCGAACCAGGACAAGCAGAACCAAAATCTGCTGTGCTACCGTTACACCATCGGCCAGTTCACGAACGTCCGCACGGCTCTCGCCGTTCTGCACGCCTCTTCAGGACCGATCGACCTTGCCGCTCCTCATTCATGCGCGCCCGACGCATTGGCATCGAGTGCTGGACTACGGATCGCAACCATCGTCGCGGCCCGCAGCCGAGCTCCACGCTCGAATGACGGAATCCGCGGCCTGCACCCTTGCCAGCCCGAATCGGGCAGGCGGGTCGGGAACTGGACCGTCCATCAGCCGCGATAGAACGACCCATGCCCGTGCCTCGGCTTCAGTCAGTGGCTGTTGAGCGCACCGACCGAAGCGTCCGTCACGGGCGGCTCCGCCGATATTGTTCGCACCATGATCGGGAAGGTCAACCGCCGCGGACGCCCGATCCACGTCGGCGACGCCCGGCGATCGCCACCATCCCGCCACAAACCATCGCAACTCCCGGCGTGGGAACAACTTGCGGGATGAACTCGACCCGCGACACCGTCGTCGTCGCCGACGCCGAGCGCGTGTTGTCGCCCAGGAACAGGAAGTTCGGGACGATGTACGGGCTGAACGGCACCCCACTGGCGACGGGGTCGAACAGCGTGTAGTCGCGCAGTGCCCCGCTGAGCAACAACGCGCCATTGGCGTAAAGGCTGTAACTGCCGGCACTTACCGCCAGGTCGTACCGCACGATCGCCGCGGCGGTATTGAATGCGACCCCCTCGCCCTGAGTGAAGAGCGTCGGCGATGCTCCGCCGTTCTGCGCCCAGATCCGGTCGGTCCAGAAGCCCAGTTCGATCGACTCGGACGGCGTCGCCCCGACGATCAGGACGCTAAATCCCGCACGATTCACGCTCGCGTGGCTCTCGGCGTCGATGCGCACGTCAAACCTGAGCGTGTACCCGCTGGCGGCGTTGAAGCTGGGCCACCCGGCATCCAGCGGCCCTCCTGCGTTACGAAAAAGCCCGGCGACCTCGCCCAAGGACGACGATGTGTTCATCGTCAGGGATGTCGGATGAAGCGTCTGGCTCGCTCCGGGGGTGAACGGAATGAAGCCGATCCAGCCCTGATCATCCGCGAGCGTGCCGAGCGTGCCGTCGTAGAACACCGGCGCAGCGAGCGACGGCGCGGTGCACACCGCCATCGCTACCGCCAATACCACACGCGCCGAAGAGAGATTTCGCACGGATGCTCCCGATTTGCCTCGTCATCGGAGTCGACCACGAGTGCTGGCCATCTCCTGTGCCCACCTCGGGGGGATTGAACCGCACCCCGCCGAGGACCGGCGATCTCTTTCTCGTCAGGGTCGAGTGTGACTCAGGATCAGCGGTCCGACAAGGGCCTGATCACAAGGACTGCACAAATTCAAAAACAAACCGACTGTCGGTTTGTTTTTCACCCGCCCGCGGGCGGCTCGGTCGCGGCGGACTGGCCGCCGGGGCTCAGAACGGAGCCGCTGATCGCGCGTTCGCTCACGACGTCGTAGCAGGTCGCCAGCAGCCCGACGAGCGGGAACTTGGCATTCTGGAACGGGCTGACACCGAGCCGACGGAGCAGCGGGTGCGAGACGGCGGGGGGCGCGATCGAGAGGTCGACCCGTGCAGCATCGGGATTGAGGGTCCAGAACTGATCGATGGACTGCTCGAGCGTGGTGGTCGCCGCGTCACTGATGCCGGGAAGTCGCGGGACGTAAGCGGGGATCGGGCGGTCGCCGCTGGCGCGGGTTGCGCCGGCGACGACGCGCCGTTGGCGGAGGCGTTCGAGCAAGTCCTCGCGCGCCAGGCCGCGGAGGGAGAAGATCATGAAGGGATCCTGACCGAGTTTCTCGGCGAGGATGGCCATGGCGCAGCAGACGTGCTTGCACCAGACATTGCCCGGGGTTTCGCGAGCGATGGCGCACGTGCATGAGCGCGTGATGTCAGCGGCTTCCTGCGGGAACAGGCGGAGATTCTGGGGTGCGAAGACGTCCTCGATACTCGAGGGAACTTCACCGGCCAGGAGCATGGCGACGAGCTTGGTCTCCGATGCGAGCGCATCGAGCACACGCTCCCACTGCTCGAACGTGAAGGTCTGGAGCTTGATGTCGACGACGTACGGACCGGGCAGGCGCCCCTGCACTCGGGCCTGAATGTGCCCGTTGGTCACGTTGAACCAGCGGGACTGGCCGAGGCGGGCGTAGTTGATGCCCTCGGCGAGTTGATCGTTGGGCGCGAACTCCTCGGAGAGCCGGAACCATCGCTGGCCGGACCAGACGCTGGAGACGGGGCCGGACTTTGAGTCGATGCGGATCCCGCCGCGGACCTTGCGGGGGTGCAGCGTTGGCTGCGGCGGGCGCGGCGCGAAGCGGTGGTACGGGTTGTTCGTGCCGAGCAGCGAAGGCACGCCGGGCGCGCCGCCGCTCGGTGCGGCGGGCGTCGAGGGGCTCGCGGCGGCCGGGGTGTTGGGCTGCGAAGGCGGCTGCGAAGGGGGCTGCGGCTTGGCGGGCGGCTGACTGCTCATGCCTCGTTCTCCGCGATGGCCTCGAGGTCGGCAAGGTCGGCATCAACCGCAGCGGGACGGAGCATGAGCACATCGCGCAGTTGGGCCATGTTCAGGTCCGTGAGCCAGTTCTCGCCCGAGCCGATGACATTTGCGGCGAGATCCTGCTTCTGCTCGATCATCTGGTCGATGCGTTCCTCGAGCGTGCCCGAGACGACGAACTTGTGGACCTGCACGGTTCTGGTCTGCCCGATGCGGTACGCGCGGTCGGTCGCCTGGCTTTCGACGGCGGGGTTCCACCAGCGGTCGAAGTGGAACACGTGATTCGCGGCGGTCAGGTTCAGACCGACGCCGCCGGCCTTGAGCGAGAGGATGAAGATGGGCGAGGAGCCGTCGCCCTTCTGGAACGAGGCGACCATCGCATCGCGCTGGCTCGTGGTCGATCCACCGTGCAGGAAGAGCACTTCACGGTCGAGCTCGTGCCGCAGCATCGCGGCGAGAATGGTGCCCATCTGACGGAACTGCGTAAAGACCAGCGCCTGACCGCCCGAGGCGACGACCTCGTCGAGCATTTCCAGCAGACGGACACACTTGCCGGACCGCGAGGCGCGTTGAATGGCGGGGCCCAGATCGCCGGATTCCCCGTCGCCGGTGTCGTCGCCCTTGAGGTACAACTGCGGATGGTCGCAGATCTGCTTGAGGCGGACCAGGCCCGCGAGGATGATGCCGCGGCGCTGAATGCCCTCGGACTCTTCGGCGGCTGAGAGCATGCGCTTGACGACGGTTTCGTAGAGGCCCGCCTGCTCCGGCGTGAGGTAGCAGAACTCCTTGGTCTCGACCTTTTCGGGCAGGTCGGCGATGACGTTCGGATCGCTCTTGAGGCGGCGCAGGACGAACGGCTGCACGAGCGCCCGCAGACGGCCGGCGCGGGCGGTGTCGTGGTAGCGCTCGATGGGAAGGGCGAACCGCGTGCGGAATTCGCTGAGCCCGCCGAGCAGGCCCGGATTGAGGAAGTCCATGATGGACCACAGTTCGCTGAGGCGGTTCTCGATGGGCGTGCCGGTGAGCGCGACACGGCGAGGAGCGTCGAGCGCGCGGATGGCCTGCGTCTGTTTGGCCGCGGGGTTCTTGATGTTCTGGGCCTCATCCAGCGCGATGCGGTGCCAGCCGACGGGCTCGAGATCGGCGCGATCGCGGTGGGCCAGGGCGTAGGTCGTGACGACAAGGTCGGCGTTCATCGCCGCATCGAGGAGATCCTTGCCCTGCTTGCGTTCGAGGCCGTGATGGATGTACACGCGCAGTTGCGGGGCGAATCGGCGTGCCTCGCGGACCCAGTTGCCCACGACGGACATCGGCACAACCAGCAGCGTCGGCCCGGGGCTGAAGCGCTCTCCCGCGGAGCCGATGATTCGCCGCTCTCGCAGCAGCAGCGCGAGGAACTGGATGGTCTTGCCGAGACCCATGTCGTCGGCCAGGCAGGCGCCGAGCCCGACCTTGTCGAGGAACGCGAGCCACGACAGACCCTTGAGCTGATAGGGCCGCAGCGAACCGACGAAGCCCTCGGGCGCATCGATCATCTCGAGCGTTTGCGAGCCATCCAGCCCGCCGAAGATCGATGAGGCCCAACCGGAGACATCCATGCCGACAACGGGCAGGCCGGTCGTGCGCATGTCCGCCGCGTAGGCGAGGCGGAGCGCTCGGCCGAGTTCCATCTTGCCGCCGGGGTTCTCGCGGATGAACTCGACCGCGGCCTTGACGTCCTCCGGACGGACCTCGACCCATCGGCCACCGATCATCACCAGCGGCGAGCGCATCGCGGCGATCCGCTCGAACTCCGGCAGCGTGAGCGTCGCGTCGCCGATGGAGATCTGCCACGAGTAATCGACCAGCGAGGCGAGGCCGACCTGGCTCGACGCGGCGGCACCCGCGGCACCTCCTGCGGCATCGCCGGGAAGACCGGAGTCGATTCGGAGGCGCACGCCGAGACGCGTGTTGGGCGAGTCCCACCATGCCGGAACAATGACGCCGAAGCCCTGCTCGCTGAGGATCGGTCGGTACTCGCGGAGGAACTCGTACGCCTGCGTGGTGGTGAGGTCGAGGCCGACGGGCTCGGGGCTGGAAAGCGCCTTTTCGAGATGCTTCCAGACACGGGCTCCGGCGGCGATCTGCGCCAGAAGCAGTTCGGCGGGCTTCTCGACTCGAACGCCGCCGACGATCGCTCCCTCGCCGGGCAGAACCCAGATGTCCTGCGCATCGAGCATGACATCCGGAGACTCAACGGACTGCAAGTGAAACGACAGCGGCCAGGTCAGGCCCGGGCCGGGTGTGCCCAGCGGATCGAGGCCCGAAAGGTCCAGCGGTTCCTTGAGTTGGATGCACAGTCGCCACTTGCTGTCGGTGCCGCGGTGATCGAGCGAGCCGACCCAGAAGCGGATGCGTTTGAGCAGGTCTGCACGCTGCTCGCCTCGGGATATGACCTTGTCCTGATCGGAGAGGAGCCCCGTGAGCCATGCGACGTGCGCATCCTCATCGGGCGAGCGGCCGTCGATCGTGTCGCTCATGGTCTCGGCGGTCATGACGCTTCGACAGGCGGCGTCGCACGTACGCGTGATGAAGTCCTCGAGCACGGGCCAGGATGAGGTCGCCGCGGCGTCTGCGGAGCATCGGGCGCTGCCGGGCATGGCGTGCAGCACGGCCCGCACGCGTTCGAGCGTCGCGTCGTCGGCGAGCCAGGGCTGCCAGAGTCCGCGCACGCCGCCGCTCGAGTCCTGCATGATCGCCGGGACGAATCGCTGCTGGGCCAGGAGCCATCGAACCAACCTGCCCGCCAGGCACCAGTACGCCAGCGATGCGCCGCAGGCGATCGCGTGAGCCGAGGCGTGCTCATCCTCGAGAAAGATCTGTTCGAGACGATCGAGCACACCGAGCGTGTCGGCGGCCGAGATCGGAACCGCGGCGACGCGCAGGCTCTGAAGGACCATGACGCCGCCGGCATCCTCGGCGAAGGTGTGGCCAACGGCGTGCGAGAGTGTCGGACTCGGGACGGGGATGATCGACTCGCCGAGGACGTGCGTCGGAAGGCGGAGGGAGAGTTCCCCCGCCGCGGCGATCGCGGGCTCGAGGGATCTGCCAAGCGTCGCGATCAGCGTTTCGCGGAGTTCGGTGCCGCTGGCGGAGAACGGGTGCAGCGGACCGACCGAAGCCGGAGCGGCGCCGGGTGCGGGCTCGCCGTCGGCCGCGGGAGCATCCTGACGGACGCCGACGCTGAGGGCCTGTGCCGATTCGGCCTGTTCCATCCAGAGCCACAGGCGCGACTCGGACCAGCAGGCGTGGATCACTCGGATCTTCATGCGGCGGTGACCGGCTCCTTCCGGAACGAGGCGGTGTCGGCGAAGCCGATGGAGGGGAATGAGGACGCGGGGACTTGAACCCCGGACCTACGGATTAAAAGTCCGCTGCTCTACCAACTGAGCTACGTCCTCGATGGCGACACACACTCCTGACGGCCGCGGGAAACGTGCCCGCGACGAAGATGCGAACGGACCGGAAAACACCATGAGCCCCGGTCGCACGCGCTGTGCGCACACCGAGGTTCGTCGGGACAAAACAGGACGGTCGATGGTAGCACCAAGGGCGAGCCCCGTCACGCCGGGCGTGCGCCGAATCAGTTGCGCTCGTCCACGCCGCGACGGGCCGCTTCGCTGGCTAGATCCCGGAGCAGTTCGGCGTGACGCGCGGTCGCGCCGCGATTGCGGATGATGCACGCCCGGCCCGCGGCGGCCATCGCGGCGCGGACATCGGGCGCGGCCAGGAGCGACGCGACGGTCGACGAGAGGTCGGCGGCGTCGACGACACGAATGGCGTTGTCGGAGCGCAGGGCGTCGACGATCAACGCAAAGTCGCCGAACCGCGGTCCGATGATCGTGGGCTTGCCCAGCGCGACCGGCTCGATGGGGTCAGAACCGAAGAGCCTGCCGAACGATCGGCCGACGACGACAAGATCGGCGAGGGCATATGCGGCGCGCAGTTCGCCGATCGTGTCCAGCAGGAACCGGCCCGACGCGGGCGAACCCCGGTCCGGCGAACTTCGGCGAACGCAGCCGGGCATCGCTCGGGCGGCCTCATCGAAACGCTCGGGCTTTCTCGGGGCGCAGAGCAGTTGGACGCCGGGAGGCATGGCGGTGTGCAGCAGCGACTCCTCGTCCGGGCCTGTGCTGCCGGCGACGACGAGCGGGCGGGCACGATCGATGCCCAGCGCGCCCGCCAGGGCCTCGCTTCCCGGAACAGTCGCGTTGGGCTCGGCGAGCGTCGCGGCGTCCCACTTCATCGAGCCGGTGATGCGGCAACGCTCGGGCGGCACGCCCATGTGGAGGAATCGCTCGCGATAGTGCTCATCCTGAACCGCGGCGAACGCGAGGCGTTCGAATGTCGAGCCGAGGATCGGCCGAAGACGCGAGTAGCCCCGGAAGCTGCGCTCGCTGAGCCGGCCATTGATCACCGCGACGGGGATCGCGCGTGCCGCGCACGCCCGGATGAAGTTGGGCCAGAGTTCGAGTTCAACAAGGGCCACCGCGTCCGGGCGCACGGCGTCGAGAAATCGATCGACGCTCGCGGAGAAGTCCAGCGGGTACCTTCGCACGTGTGCGACGGATGCGAAGAGCTCGGTCGCGCGGGCCAGGCCGGTGTCCGTGCCCGTGGTGATGATCAGCTCGGTGTGCGGTGCGAGCATCGGGACGAGCTGGCGGAGGGCGTTGGTCTCGCCGACGGAAACAGCGTGAATCATCAGCCGCGGGCGATCTCCCGGCGGGGGGAGCTGTTCGACGTGTCCCATGCGCTCGCGCCAGCCTGAGCGGCTTTTGCGCAACCAGAGCGGGCTCAGGGCGATCGCTCCCAGGCCGTAGGCGACGTCGAGAGCGTTCATGGCGGAGCGGACACCTCGAAGACGTGCCGCGGTCGCGGCGAGATTCAGGACAATGGGCAGGCCGGGACTCGAACCCGGGACCCTTCGCGTGTAAAGCGAATGCTCTAGCCAACTGAGCTACCCGCCCGGACGCATGAGCGTAGGAGGCGTCGGCTCAGTGTTTCGAGCGGTCGATGGCCATCCGCCGCCGGGGTGTTATGACGATCGCCGGCGGTGCGGCGGAGCGCGCGGGCGGAGGGGCCGGGGCTCTCGCGGCGTGCGGGCGGGCGCTCTCGGTGCTCATCGCGGTGCCCTTGGAGGCCGAATCCGATTGCTGCCATACAAAGGTCGGCGCGAGCGCGAAGACCTCGGCAAAGAGCGGGCTCTTCCGCTCGGCGCCCCAGATGTCCACGGCCGGGTCGGCGGGAGCGTGGACCTCAAAGCGTGCGGCCCGCGCGGCGGCATCGACACGAACACGAACGTCCGTGACCGTCTGCGTGTGGGTGCGATCCAGGCCCACGGCCAGCCGCACGATCGAGGAGAGCACGCGGACGAGTTGCCGCTCCGCCGGGCGGAGCCGCTCGAAGCACTCGTGCCTGCTGCGGGGCGAGGCGCCGCGGTGGTAGCGGGCGATCGCGGCGATGAGTTCGACCTGACGCCGCGAGAGGCCCGGAAGGTCGGCGTGAGCGATGAGGTTGTACGAGTGAATGTGGTGCTTGTCGTAGTTGATGATGTATCCGACATCCAGCAGGAGCGAAGCGGAGCGGACAAGCAGGCGTGCCTCGCTGAGGGACCATGTGCCGCGGGGATCGCGATCGGTGGCTCGCGAAGCCTCGCGTGAGGCCGCGGTGATGTCGGGCGCATCGGGTGTGATGATCGGGATCAGGCCGGGCGTCGCCACGAGCTGATCGAGGATGCGTACGGCCAGATCCGCGACGTGCTCGCTGTGGGGCTGGTCGTATCGACACGCCTGCGCGAATCGCCTGACCGCCCGCAGCGGATCTCCGGGAGTCGGGCGGATGTTCGACGAGGACGGGAACAGTTCGCCGGCCATGGTCAGCAGCAGGCCGTCGCGGATGCCGCCCTCGTGAACACGGACGCGCTTGGCATCGAGCCGTCGCATGAGCGCTCGAAGGATCGCCAGGCCCGCGACGATGATGTCGGCGCGGTCAGGCCCTAGGCCTGGGATGCTCAGGCGATCGGCGATGTCGACCTCTCGCACATCGTCGAGGATCGAAGCGAGGCTCGATCGCTTGACCTCAAGGCCCTGCACCGCGGCGATGGGCGCGCGGGCGCCCGGAGACTTTCTCGCGCGGTTCAGGGCCATCGCGCCGAGGGTCGTGACAGTGCCGCCGGTGCCGATGAGCAACTGGAGCGGCGCCGGCAGGTCGGCAACGTGCCGGGCCATGAAGTCGTCGAGCCAGCGGCACATTTCCTTGTAGCGGACCGTCGAGGAGGCGACGGGACCGCCGAATCGCTCGGTGATCTTCACCGCGCCGAGGTCGAGCGTGTCGATGCGCTCGACCGCGCCGGCGGAAGCGAGAACAACCTCCGTGCTGCCGCCGCCGATGTCGACGGTGGCCATGGTCATCGAGGACAGATCGAAGGCGCTGGAGACCGAGCGGTAGGCGAGCCATGCCTCTTCCTCGGCGGAGATGACCTCGACCCGGACGCCGGAGTCGCGGGCGATGCGATCGATCAGTTCGTCGCCGTTTGTGCTCTCGCGCGTCGCGCTGGTCGCGACGGCGCGGAGGAGATCGACGTTGTACCCCTCGGCGATCCGACGCATGCGGCTGATGGCACGGGTCGGCGGTCGATGCCCTCGTCGCTCATGCGGCCGAGTGCGCCCACGCCCGAGCCGAGGCGTGTGACCTCCTTCTCATCATCGAGCACACGGTAAGACCCGTCGGCGAAGGCTTCGGCGACGATGAGGCGGATGGAGTTCGATCCGATGTCGATCGCGGCGAGGCGGCGAGACTCGCCGCTGTCGCGGGGCATCAGACCCGCGGCGTTGATGCCCGGCCGTGCACCGCGGACAACGCGGATGGTTTCGACCTTCGTTGGTGCCGCGGCGGCGGAGGACACGGACGCGATGGCCGGATCGGCGGAGGTGTGATCGGAATGTGTCGGGATCGACGCGCGGGGGAGCAGCAACGAGGCTGCGTCGGCGAGTTCGGCCAGAGCGTCGCCAAGAGCATCACGCTCGCTCGCCTTCCAGCGTTTGTGCAAGGCCTTGTGCCGCCGCTCGACGAGCCGCCGCGCGTGACGGTCTAGGGGCCTGAGCGTTGGTGACTCTTGAAGGTGGCGGGAGATCAGATCGCGGAGGGTCGATGCGTCGTGAAGCCGGCCCAGCGCGTGCTGTACGTGCGCCAGACGCTCCACCGTCGCATCGATTGCTCGACGCTCGGAGATTCGGTCGGCGAGAAGCTCGACGGCGTAGCGCAGGACCTTGACACGCACGCGCAGGCGGTGGCAGCGTTCGATGCTGCGCGTGGCGCGTCGGGACGCACGCGCTACCCGACGCACAAGGCGCTCGAGCCGCTCGGCGACAGTGGTCGGATCATCGACGCCCGAGGGACCTGCGGCAGCGGCTGCGGGCGGCGTCGCCAGATGCAGGAGCGCGGGCGAGTCGCGCAGCGCTCGCACGAGCATGGGACGCTCGCGCCGCAGACGCGCGATCAGCTCCGCGCACGCGCGGCGGACGGGGCCTGCATCAGACTCTTTGCGCATCGTTGAGAGCGCATGGATCGCCACATCGCACTCGCGAAGCGGGCCCGAGACGCGTCGGACCGCGCGGAGATCCTCGAGAGTCTCGGATGAGCAGCCACCGAGCTCACACGCGGCACTGGCACGGCGCAGGGCCACTCGCAGCGCGTGAACCGCATCCGGCTTTGGCGCACGAGTACGCGAAATCTCCGCCGCCAGGCCGGCGACGGCGACGAACGCATCGCGCACCTCGGCGGCGAGCAAGGGGCCTTCGGCGACAGTCTTCAACGGGCACCTCCGTACGACAGAGACCGTTGCATCCTTCGCGTGTCGGACCGCCACGTACAGACCCGATCAGATCGCGAAACGAGTGTAAAGGAGATCGGATTCGTTGCCAACATCGCGGAGATGGGCAACACTCCCCCCGCTCGGCCCGGTGGTTTCCGGACGTTCTTGTGCCGCGGCCCTTCAAGCGGAGCTCCCCATGCGATCTTTGTGTTCGGGTCGCCATTCAGGCCGCTGGTTGGTGAAGTTCGCCGCGGCGGTCGTTTCGGTGACTGGTCTGCTCACGTGCGCGACTCGCTCGTTGGCACAGGAGCCAGTCGAGTCTGGTCAGGTGATCATGCTAATGACCGTTCCTTTCGACGCCGCGTGGTCGCGCGAGCAGGCGATGTCGGCACGCGTGCGCGAAGCGCGAACGCTGTCGGCACGCGAGGGCGGCGGTCAGGCGGAGGTACTGCGTGCGATCGACGCGACGGGCGAGGTGATCGTGCGGACTCCCGCGGGCATGAGCGACGCGGACTTTGCCCTTCGACTCTCGAAGGTGCCCGGTGTTGTGTACGCGCAGCCGGATCGGGTCCTGTTCACGGCGGAAGCGTCGGCCGATCCGCTCGCGCAAGACCAGTGGCATCTTGCACGCAGCGAGGTGCCGCAGGCGTGGGCGTTGCTTGAGGAGGGTCTGCCGACGGTCCATGCGTACCGGCCGATTGTGGCGATCGTCGACTCGGGCGTGGACCTGACGCATCCGGACCTCTCGTCGATTCTGATGCCGGGCTTCAACAGCGTCGGCATCGGGCGAGCGCAGATCGATGGCGGTGCGGTCGAGGATGTCGGAACCACGGGACACGGGACGCGTTGCGCGGGGGTGAGTGTCGCGAGCGTCAACAACGGCATCGGCATCGCCGGCGTCGCCAGCAGGGCGCGGCTCATGCCCGTTCGCTGCACCGACAACCCCGGCGGATCAGCGCTGCTCTCGGACATTCTCAACGGCGTGCGGTGGGCCGCGGATAGCGGTGCGGATGTCATCAGCGTGTCGTACTGGGGAGTGGACAATCCCTCGGTGCAGACCAGCGCGGTCTACGCGCGCGAACGCGGCAGCGTTGTGCTCTGGGCCGCGGGGAACTCGGGCCGATCGTTCGCGCGCGTGAACAATCTCTGGCCCGTTCTGGTCGTTGGCGCGACAAACCGGGCGGACGATCGACTAGCCAGTTCGACCTTCGGATCGCTGTTGGACCTGGCTGCGCCCGGCGAAGCGATGCTGACAACGGCCCGAGGCGGGCTTTACACGACCTCCAGCGGCACGTCGTTCGCGACGCCGATGGCCGCGGGTGTTGCCGCGATGATCCGTGCAGCGAGCCCGGGCATGCCGCCCGATCGCGTCGCGGAGGTTCTCGTGGCCAGTGCCGATGATCTCGGTCCAGCGGGACGCGACGATGTCTTCGGTGCCGGTCGCGTGAACGTGCTGCGTGCGGTGCGCATGGCGCTGGCCGACAGCACGCGCCTGCCCCCCACCGCCGCGCCGTTGGTCGGTTCGGGCTGGCTTGCGCGTGCGGTGGCCGTTGCCGATGGCTCGCTGCCGACGATCGCGATGTTCGGGCAGTCAGTTCCCGCATCGAGCCGACCGCTCCGGCAGTCTCGTGTCAACGCGGCGATGCTGAACCTGCCCGATTCGTCTTCCGGTTATGTGGCCCTGCGTGTCGAGGGGCTCGTGCGGATCGAGTCGCCGGAAGCTTCTGCGAACGCGGGCACCGCGGCGGGAGCAGTGGAGTTCGAAATCTCCGGATTCGGGCCGGCGGAGCTTCGTGTCGCCGGCAGCCTCGTCGCCTCGCTCAGCGCACCGACTCATGGCTCCGAGCAGATCCCCAGCACCGCATCCGGACGGCTCGCGCTCGCTCCCGGGTGGCATCGCCTGGAGTTGCTTTCGCTTGCTCGCACCCCCGAGTCACTCGGCGGCGAGAGAACAATCAGCGTGCGAATGAGCGAGCGGACCGGCTGGTCGCCGACGCTCATCGGCGGCAACCGCATCGGCTTTGTGCGAGCACCGGCCGATGTTGCCGACAGTGCCGCGACGCCGGGGAGCGACGGACGCATCGACGACGGCGACTTTCTCGCGTTCTCTCAGGCCTTCGCGGCGGGCATCTCGCTGGCGGATATCGCCGACTCCGACGCAGTCCCCGGCCCGGACGGCGCGGTCGACAGCGGCGACCTGACGCTCTTTTTCCTGAGTTTCAGTGAGCAGCCTTCGCCATGAGGCTCGGCGGAGCGATCAGACACGACCGAATCGCTTCTCGAGTTCGCGGATGCTCAGACGGATGCTCGTCGGCCTGCCGTGCGGGCAATTGCTCGAGCGTTCGATCCGCTGGCGCAGCGCTAGCAGTTCGGCCAGCTCCATGTCGCTCAGCCGCTCGCCGGCCTTGACCGCGGCCTTGCATGCCATCATGTCCAGCACCTCGTGAAGCACCGCCTCGACCACGGCACGCTCGCCCACGAGCGCATCGATCGGCGACGGCTGCGGCATCGCGTTGGGGGCCTTGCCTTCCGTGCCCCAGCCTTCTTCCGCCGCTCGCTCGAGCATGTCGGCGACAAACTCGCCCGGCTCCACGCCTCGCTCGAGCAGCAGCGACGTGAACGCGCGGACACCCATCCCGCCGGGGCCGAGGTCATCGAGTTCGATCCCGAGGCGTTCGAGCGTGGGGCGCAGGCGCTCCGCGGCTTCACGCTGTCGCTGCGTAACGGCGACGGGCACCGGCGCGAGAAACGCCTGACGCTCGAGCACACCCGCCGCACCGGGCTCGCCACGCTGATCCCGGCCGACGATTCGTGCCAGCAGCCGCTCGTACATCACGCGCTCGTGCAGAGCGTGCTGGTCGATGATGAGCACGCCGTGCTCGTCCTGCGTGATGAGATACGAGTTGAAGACCTGTAGCGCGGGCGAGAGCGACTCCTCGATCTCGGGCGCATCTGTCTGATTGGTCCCGACCGCGGGCGGAACCGCGGCGGCCCCGGTACTCGGCACGGTCGGGAGCGAGGCCGCTGTGGCGGGCGTGTCCGTTAGCGGCGCGGGCGAGGCGCTCGGAGAAGGCACGTTCACAGATGAGGCATCGCCGGACGGAAGAGTCTGGCGAGCCGGCGCCAGGGCGTCACGCAGTGCCGGGAAGTTCAGCGACGCGTTGCCCGCCGGACGCACCTCGCGAAAGGCGGATGCGAACGCCGCGGCGTCGATCGTTCGGGCGGGCGCCGGTCGGAAGAGCGCGGGCGACGCGGGCGAGCCCAGCGGCGCGGGCGAAGCATCGAATGCGGAACCCGAGGCGCGGTTGTTCCAAGATGCGCCCTCGGTCGAGCCCGCGCCGGCAACGCGCGGCGTGAGATCCGCGGTCGCAAGGCCGCGGCGGACGCTCCGCAGAACCAGCCCGTGGACCACCGACGAGTCACGAAAGCGCACCTCGCTCTTTGCCGGGTGCACGTTGACATCGACGGCCCCGGGGTCCATCTCGACCAGCAGCACACACGTGGGCTGTCGTCCGGGTTCGATCAAGCCGCGATAGCCCTCCTTGAGCGCATGCTGAAGGACTTTGTCGCGCACGGGCCGGCCGTTGATGTACACAAACTGGCCCGCGGCGGTCGCGCGGGCGATGGCGGGCGTGCCGACCAGGCCCCAAAGTGCGATCGGCGAGGCCCCTGCCGCGCCGACGGTCCCGCCGCCGGTGCCCAGCGTGTCCAGGGCATCGGCGCTGATCTCGATGAGTTCCGGCTCGAGTTCCCGACCGAGGATGTCGAGTGCTCGCTCGCGGGGGGTCTGGTTGGGCGGCAGGTCAAGCAGCGTGCGCCCATCACAGTTCAGCGTGAACGCGACGTTGGGCTGCGCCATCGCGATCGACCGCACAACATCAGCACAGCGGCCCTGCTCGGTCTGCGGCGTGCGCAGGAACTTGCGTCGCGCGGGCGTGTTGAAGAAAAGTGTGCGAACGGTCACGCTCGTGCCCGGCGGGCCGCCGGCTGGACGCGGGGGCGAGAGGGTCTGGCCCTCGGCGGAAATCTCCGCCGCGGCGACCTGCGTGCGCGGGCGGGAGCGGAAACTCGTGCGCGAGACCGACGCGATCGCGGCCAGCGCTTCGCCCCGGAAGCCCATCGTGGCGATCGCGTCAAGATCACCGACGTCGCCGATCTTGCTCGTCGCGTGCGCCGTCAGGGCGAGGTGCAGCTCATGCTCCGGCACGCCGCTGCCGTCGTCGATCACGCGGATGAGTTCGATCCCGCCTTGCTCAAGTTCGACGCTGATGCGCGTCGATCCGGCGTCGAGGCTGTTCTCGATCAGTTCCTTGACCACGCTGGCCGGGCGTTCGACAACCTCGCCCGCGGCGATCTGGCTGGCCAGCAGCGGAGACATCACCCGGATCTGCCGCGGCTCGGCTGGATCGGGCGCTGCGCCGTAAGCCTGTGCGTAGGGAGGAGCGTTCACGCGTGCAGTGTAAACCGGCGGAACGGGCCGGGAAGCACGGCAGACGGGAGCGCCGGTGACGGAACGGAGGGGTCAGTTGCCGCCGGGCATCGCGCCGCGGCCGCCGGATTCGAGCCAGGCCAACACTTCGCGCGGCCGGTCAAGATCCGCACGAGCGGCGACGGCGGCGCGCAGGTTTGCCTTCGCCTCGTCCATGCGTCCCTGTCGTGCCTGCACGAGGCCGAGATTCGCCCTGGCCTCGGGCTCGGAGACCACGCGCGTGAAGGCTTCCATCGCCCCCGTGTCATTGCGCAACTGAGCGCGGGCGAGCCCCATGTTCATCCACGCACGCTTGTTCTGAGCGTCGATCTGCAGCGCCTGCGTGAAGTACGTTTCGGCGGAGCGGAAGTCGCCGCGGGTGTAGAAGTACATGCCGATGTCGTTGCGAAGATCCGCGTTGCCGGGCTCCTCGGCCAGAGCCCGCTGGTACTCGCTCATCGCCCGCGACGAATTGCCCGTGCGGTCAAAGAGCACGCCCAGGCGGTGAGAGATGCCGGGAATAGAGGCATCGTGTTCACGCGCACGCTCGTACAGGGCGATGGCCTGATCATCAAACCCGCCCTTGTCCAGTTCGCGCGCCGTCGCGAGACTCGCCCGGGCGGCTTCGTTGCTGGGCAGTTCGACACCGGCGTTGATCGCCGCCTGACGCAGGTCGTCCGGGGAATTCGATGATCGCTGGTCACCGGACGATGAGCACGCGGGCAAGGCCACGGCACAGAGCGCCATGACGACAAGCGAACGCGCGGCACCACGCCGAACAAAGGTCAGTGAATACCCGAGGCCGGTCGGACGATCGGAGAAGATCATGTCAGAAGGATATCACCGACCGCCGGAACTGGAACGGCCGCCGCCACCCCCACCACCACCACCACCGACGCCGCCGCCACGAAGCGCATCATCGATGAGGTTGGCCTCCTCGCCGCGCAGGCCCTCGGCGGTCGGCGCGGCGATCACGACACGCGTTTCCGGATCGAGGATTCGGGCCTGGGTGATCATGCTCACGATCGCGCGACGGCGGGCGTCGTCAAGCTGCGGATTGTTGTCCTCGGGCTCGATGACAATCGGATAGGCCTCGCTGTTGAGCTGGGGCGTGAGCCGGGCCATGATGCGGCGGCCCTCGTTGGTCAGCTCGGTCGAGCCGGGCTGGAACCGGAAGCGGTACAGCGTGAACTCGGTGCCGCGGGCCTTGGCGGTCTGGCGGCCGGTCCACTCGGCAACGTGCGACCCGAGCGGGCGGGGCAGATCGCCGGCGCAGATGTCCTCCTGCCGCTGAGCACCGCAGCCGCCGGCCATGGCGGCCGCGGCTGAGAGCAGCACGAAGGGGAGGACGCGAGCGCGACGGGCTGAGATTGTGGAAACGAGGCTCATGGTGATCGGTTTCCTTCCGGGCGGCGGCGGTTCCCGCCGCGGGCGGTGATGGTCATCGGGACGGAACCAGCGAAGACGGCGTAGCGGTCGAAGGTCGGGAAGTGTGAGGCGGTGCGGTGCGAATACGAGAACGACAACAACGAACGAGATGCGGCGATCAGCGGCCGTCGCTATGGCCGGTCGGGCCGATGATGTACTTGCGCTCGATGTTGCGAGTGCGGATGAGCCGATCCCAGTCGGTGCGAACGCTCATGCGGGCGTCCTCCTTGTGGCGGCTCTCGAGGCGGTTGAGCACGTAGAACTCCATGTCATCCGGCTCGAAGACATCGGAACCCGGCAGATGGGCGGGCAACTCCGCCGCGTCGAGCGGGGAGACGAGCTCGGGCGTGACGAGGATCACGAGTTCCTGCTCGTTGCTGCTGGTGCGCTGGCTGCCGAAGAGCCAGCCGACGACGGGCAGGTCGCCCGCGCCGGGGACCTTGTCGCTGCCACCGCCGACCGTCGTCTGAATAAGGCCCGCGACGGCCATGGTCTGGCCGGAGCGGAGCTCGACGACGGTCGAGAAATTCCGGGTGTCGCGGCCGGAGACCGACGAGCCGCCGACAGTCGCACCGGTGCTGGTGTTTCGGGTGCTGACTTCCGCGGCGACGTTCAGTCGGATGCGGTTGCCATCAGAGATGAACGGGGTGAAGCGGAGCTGCACGCCGAAGGGCACGAACTCGACACCTTGCAGGCCCGTGTTGGTGGCGCCGGTGACGACCGGGACCGGGAACTCACCGCCGGCCTGGAACGACGCGGTCTGGCCGTTCATGGCGACGAGGTTGGGCTCGGCCAGAGAGCGGGCATACGACAGGCCACGGAGGGCCTGGATGGCCAGATTGATCTGGCCGTTGTCGAGCAGGACCGGCAGGTTGGAGCTTCCACCGGTGAGGATGCCGCCGGTGAGGCTGCGGAAGATGTTGACGCCGCTGTTGTTGGTGATGGAGAAGTTCAGGCCGATCGCGCGAGAGGCGGCTCGGTTGACTTCGGCCACGGTCACACGGAGCATGACCTGCTGCTGGCCGGGGACGCGCAGAAGGTTCATGACCTTCGCGCGGCGGACGGTGACGGCGGCGTTGCCGGCCACGCCGCGGCTCTCGTCGGCGTTGGTCAGACCGAAGCGACGAAGACCGGGGGTGATCGTCTGGCCCACGGAGCCGGAGCCACCGGGGTTGTTGATCGTGCCGACGCCCGAGGGGGTGTCCTCGAGCTGATCCAGCGGGACGCTGGTACCGACGACCGGCGCGTTGGCCTCGACGATCTGGATGATGCGAGAAGCCTCGGTCACGTCGTGGGCCTGGCCCTCAACGAGCACCGTGTCGCCAACCAGCGCGAGCCGAACCTGGCTGCGCGGGAACGCGCCGTTGATCTCATCCTGAAGGGCCTGGAACGAGCGGTCGATACGCTCCTTGGCCTCCGGGTCCGGCAGAACGCGGACAAGGTACGAGAGCACCTCGGGCTGGTCCGGTCGGGCGGGATCGGTGAACCAGATGTTCAGCGTCGTCGCGCCGACGGCGAGGCCGGTCAGGGAGAGCTCGGAGTCGCTGAGCACATCAAACCGGGCGACGCTCAGATCCGGGATCTGAATGCGCGACGGCGGCTTCTTGAACTTCAGGATCCGCGGGCGGCCGGAGATCAGGTCGAGGGTGTTCTGGGTGTCGACCACGCCCTCGACATACTGCTGGAAACGGCGGAGCGTTTCGGGGCTCGGCGTCGGCGTCATGCCGACCGGCTGACGGGCCGCGTCGAGAACACCCATGCGCGATGTCCCCGCCGGACGCATCGCGGGCTGCATCGCCGGCTGATTGGCGGGTTGCGCCCCGGCCGACTGACCGGACGGGGTCTGAGCCGCCGACTGGGCCAGCACCAGCGCCGGGGCGCTGGCGAGGGCCATGATCGACCCTGCCGAGATGGCAAGGAGCATCCCGAAGGATGCGGGGCGGCGGGAGGGAGCGACGACTCGGGTTTGAGCGTTCGTTGCGGCCATAGGAGTCTCAGGGCGGCGAAGCGGGTCGGGTTTTACGTCGATCAGCATTCAGGTGCGACAGGAAAGGAGATTAGCGACTGAGGAGGGGAGGATGCAAGCCCGCCGAGGGCGACCAGTTCGACTCGATCGCCACGGACGAGGGAGTGTTCACCCGGATTGGTCTCCAGGACCGCGAATGAAGCGCTGCCCCGGGGCGGTGCGACAAGCAGTTTCCACGGCGCGACGTTGCGGTAGACCCCCACCGCCGTGCCGGACCGATCCAGAAACACAAGGTCCAACGGAAAGCGCAAAAACAGCGTATGAACCGACGAACACGGGGCCAGAAGCAAGGCTTGACGAGATGGAAGGCTGGATCGGAATTGGAGGCCCTTGAGTCGAGTGAAGAAGTTGACGGCGAGGCGAAGATCATGAACGAACAGGTCGTGATCACCCTGACGACGAAGGCCCCATCGAGGGCCCGCACCGGTCCGGGCGGGGGTCACCGACCGGTTCCCAGAATGAACAGGTCCAGTTGCGAGATGAGCTGCATGAACGCGGGACCGAGCGCCGCGATAAAGATACCGGGGAGGAAGCCGATCACCAGAGGGAACAGTCGCCGAACGGGGAGCGTCATGGCGAACTCCAGCGCCCGCTCGCGACGGCGCTGGGCCAGATCGGTCGCCTGGCGACGCAGCACGCCGGCGATCGCCGAGCCCGACTGCTCGGCCTGAATCACGGCGGACACAAACATGTTCAGCGCTCCGACATCCACGCGATAGGCCAGACGTCGGAAGCAGTTGATCCGCGGACGGCCCGAGAGAACTTCCGCCTGGAAGGTTCGCAGTTCCTGGGCGAGGATCCGATCCGCGGACATCGATCGCACCACGCGCTCCAGCGACGAGTCAAAGCCCAGACCAGCCTCGGCGAGGGTCGCGAAGAGATCCAGCACGATCGGCAGATCGGTCTCGACCTCGCGGACGATCGCCTGGCGGGCTCGCCGCACCAGAAGTGTCGGAATCGCGGCGACGAAAACCAGCAGCAAGTAGGGTCCAGCGACGAGCACCGGCGTGATGATCCGCCCGACGCCGCCGGGGAGTGTGACGGTCTGCTCCCGCGCCGACGCGAACAGGCCCGACTGCTCGACCGCACCGGCGAGCAGCAATCCAAGAACAAACAGGCTGAAGGTCAGCAGCAGGAAAATCCACGCCGCGCCGGGTGCGCGGAACCCGCTGAGCGCAAGCCACCGCGTGACAGGGTCGCTGCCGAGAAGATCCTCATCGTCCGGCTCCTGATCGAGCCGCGCTCGGTCGGCGAGCCGCTTGGCCTCTGCCTCATCAGCCGGCGCGGCCAGACGGGCGAGCACGCGATTGCGGTCTTCCCGACGAAGGTACCACCAGATCGCGAAGACCGCGACAGCGGCCCACGCGGCGATGACAGTCAGGATGGTGATCCAAGGGTTCATGATGGTGGATCTGTCTGGCGGCTAGAAGCGAAGCGGAGAAGTTGCGGTCGGAGGTCGGCGGCGGAGGACTCGGGCATCCCGCCCGCGGTCGGCGATGAATCAGAATCGGGGCTTGCTGATCGAAACCGACCACCAGATGCCGATGGCCTGCATGAAGATGGCAAGGGCGACGAGCCCCTGACCGACGGGGTTCGCGAGCATCTGACGGAAGGCCTCGGGGTTGTAGTTGTACATCACAAAGGCGATGAAGTACGTCGCGAGCAGAACCGTGATCGCCGTCAGACGGGCCTGAGCGGTCATGGACCGGATTCGCCGGGAGAGCTCGATTCGGTCGCGGATCGCGGCACCGACCGCCGAGAGCGTCGGACCGAGCGAACCGCCGACTTCCCAGTGCACCGAAAGCGTGGTCGTGTAGAGCCGCACGGTCTCGAGCGGCACACGGTCGACCATGCTCTTGAAGACCTGCTGCGGTTCATCGCCGAAACGAAGGCGAGCCAGAACGTCCTCGAGTTCCGGGCGGAAGGGCGCGCGGGACTCGCGGGCGGCGTACTCAAGGGCCCGGTTCACGCCGGAGCCGGCGTTGAGCGATGAAACGGTGAGGTCGATCGAGTCGGCCAGTTGGGTCTCGAAACGCAGTTGGCGGCGATCGAGGTAGATCGCTTCAAGCTGCACGCCTACGAGGTAGATCACCGCGAAGAACACGATCGCGAACAGTGCCGCGGCCGAGTGGGGCGCGATGAGCCCGAAGATGATCAGCGACGCGACGAGCGCGATCAGGACCACCAGCCAGCGGTAGCGGGGCATCGCCGCGCTGGCGTTTCGGCGTGGCGGCGGAAGCGGGGTCTCGAAGTCGTTGACGGCGTTGAGGCGACGCAGAGCGCGTTGATCGCGCCGTGCGACGATGATGCCGTTGGCGATCGCTCCGAAAATGATGAGCGTCGCAACGAAGACCACGATGGGTACGAGCAATCGATCCACTTAGGCGGCTCCCTCGGGATGGAACGTGCTCAGGGGAACATCGACATCGCGCTCGCGCATGACTTCCAGGCAGCGCGGCACGATACCGGTCGCGCTGAACTCACCCTGAATGCTGCGGCCCGAACGGCCCTTGCGCTTGAAGCGGAAGATCTCCTGGAGCTGGGGCGTCAGGCCCTCCATGCCGGTGATCTCCGCGACCGATTCGACGCGGCGCACGCCGTCTTCGTACCGACGAACGTGAACGACCAGCTGAATGGCCGAAACAATCTGCTCGCGGATAGCGCGGCTGGGCAGGTCGGTGCCGGCCATGAGGACCATGGTTTCCAGACGGGCCAGAGCGTCGCGCGGGCTGTTGGCGTGGACGGTGGTCAGCGAGCCATCGTGGCCGGTGTTCATCGCCTGGAGCATGTCCAGCGATTCACCGGCGCGAACCTCGCCGACGATGATGCGGTTGGGACGCATGCGAAGGGCGTTGACGACCAGGTCGCGGGTGTTGACCTGGCCGCGGCCTTCGATGTTCAGCGGGCGGGTTTCCAGGCGCACGACGTGCTCCTGAACCAGCACGAGTTCCGCCGCGTCTTCGATGGTGATGATGCGCTCGTTCTCGCTGATGCTCTCGGCCATTGCGCCGAGGAGCGTCGACTTGCCGGCACCGGTACCACCGGAGATCACGATGTTCATGCGGCCGCGGACGGCGGCCTCAAGGAACGTCGCCACGGGCTGCGAGTACATGCCCAGTCGCAGCAGATCGCTGTTGCGCAGGCGGAAGCGACCGAAGCGACGAATCGAGATCGTCGGTCCATCGAGCGAGATCGGCGGCACGGTCGCGTTCACACGCGAGCCATCGGGCAAGCGCGCGTCGACCATGGGCGAGGACTCGTCGATGCGACGGCCGACGCCGGCGACGATGCGCTGGATGATCCGCTGGAGGTGATCCGTATCGCGGAAGCGAACGGTGGTCTTCTCCAGCCGACCGAAACGCTCGACATACACGCGGTCGGGGCCGTTGACCAGAATATCCGTCACGGCCGGGTCGGCCATCAGCGGGGCGAGCGGGCCGACACCCAGCGTTTCCTGCATCAGGTCGTCGGCAAGGCGACGACGCTCGGCGGAGTTCAACGCCAGGTCTTCGGTCTCGAGCAGGCGATTGACGAAGCCCTTGACATAGTCTCCAAGAGCCTGATCGTCGGCCTCGAGGAGCTTGCGCTCGTCGATCTCGTCGAGCAGCCGAGCGTGCAGTTCGCTCTTGACCGCGGCGTAGCCCACGCCGCGAACCCGCGGCGTCGCCGGGGCCACACCCGTGGGTTCAAAACTCGTCGGGACCGGCTTCTCGCGAGGCTTGATGCGGTTCTCGGGGATGGTCAGGTGCGTGCGAGACAGGGCGTCCCGCGGCAGCGTGCCATCGCCCGGTCGGCGGGCGGGGTTGAAGTCGTTCACGCGTTCACCTCGTTGGTGCTGCGGGCACCGGACGACCGGCTTCCCGAGCGAGCGCCCTGGATGTCCTCGACGATCTTGCCGATGGCGCGGCGGAAGTCGGACGCGACGCCCGCAGAGAAGATGTACGGCGTGCCGAGGTTCGCCGCGACCAGCAGCTTCTTCTGATAGGGAACCACGTGCTCGACCGCGCTGCCGATGCGCTTGGCCACGTCGTCCGGACGCAGATTGCCGTCGAAGGTGCTGTAGCGGTTGAGCACAATCCGGCGGCCTTCGCTCGGGATGCGGACGTCGTCGAGGGTCTTGAGCAGACGCAGCGCGCCGCGGAGCGTCGGCACAACGCTTTCGGTGACCAGGAAACGGCGATCGGCAAGATCCAGCACGGCCATCATCACCGAGTCGAGCATCGGGAAGGTATCGACGACCACATAGTCGAACGCGCGACGCGCCAAGGTCAGCACGCGCGACATGAGCTCGTCATCGACCTTGCTCGCCTCGACCGCGTCGGCCGGAGCGGCCAGCAGGTGCACGCCGGACGGCTCGTGCAGGACCGACAGCTCGCGGACCAGCGTCTCATCCAGGCGATCCCGCTCGCGGACAGCGTCCATGATGCTCGTGCGGGGCGTCATGTCGAGCAGGTTGGCGCACACGCCCATCTGCAGCGAGCCGTCGACCAGCAGGACGCGGCCGGGCGCCGTCTTGCCGAGCGCACAGGCGACGTTGACCGCCAGGGTGCTCTTGCCCACGCCGCCCTTGTTCGAGAAGAAGGTCGCGATGATGCCCTGCTGGCTCTGGCGGCCCACGGCGTACTTGAACGTGCGCTGGAGGAACTGCTCCAGGTCCTTGGACGAAATCGGCCGCCGCAGAAAGTCCTGCACACCCAGGCGCAGGGCCTCGATGACGACCTCGGACTCGCTGGCGTGCTCCGAGAAAGTCGACGGGTGGAAGACCGCCGCGATCGCCGTCTCGGGCGACGCAGCCCCCACTTCCTCAACGAACATGCGGAGATACCGGTTGTCGCGGCCCATCTCGACCAGCGCCATCTCGGGGCGGCGGTTGCGGGCGCTCTCGATGCCCTGACGGAAGTCGGGGGCGTAGATCGTCACGGGGTTGATGTCCTCGATCGCCGCGAGGGCGGACTCCACTTCGCGCTGGAGCGTGCGGTCAGGGCCGACGATGAGGATCTTGGGGTTCTTCTTGTCCACGGGTGCCTTCCTGCTTGTCGGAGCGTGCGATTCGTTGGTCTGGTCGATTCAAACTGGTTCGAAGTCTTCGGCGTTCGTCGGGGGGCCGACGGGTTCAGCGGGGATGATACTGCGAATCACTCAAAGCCGTAGGCCCGGCGCAATGCCGGGGCGGCGACCCCGCCGCTCGCGACGGGGTTCGCGGCGGTGCGAGCGGTCAGAAGATCCTCGAGCACCGTGCCCGAGTAATCAAGGGGGATCGAGCGGGCGAGCACGCCAGAAGCGTTCTGCGGGGCGATGCGCCCGGCCTCACGGGTCACGGTGAACACTTCGAAGTCCACACCGGGGGTCTGACGTGCGACCGTGATACGGGCGAAGAACAGCACGGCCCGGTCGGTCGCGCCGAGCGAGGGAACCTGCGCCTGCGTCGCGTACACCGGGGCCCAGAAGGTTTCGGTATCGGCCAGCAGCGGCAGCACGGGCGTGACGATCGGTGGGCCGGGATCCGGCGCGAGCGTGCCGCCGACGAGCGGAGTCAAGTTGCGGGCGAAGCCGAGTGCCGCGGCGAGCATTACACGAGTGCGCGTCGGCGAAACGCCGTGGGCAACCGCGGTCGTGCCCTGAATCGCTCGCGTAACGGTCCACGTCGTCGGCGTTGTCCAGGCGGTCACTTCGACGAGTTCGGGCCCAACCCAGACGCGATACGGGCCATCGATCGCGGGATCGACAAAGCCATCGCTCGAAACAACCTGCATCGTGGTGTCCGCGGCGGTCATCGCCGCGGCGAGCACCGCGGTGCGAACCATCGCCCCACCGCTGCCGGACGGAAAGATCAGCGTGCCGTCGCTCTGAATTGTGACGTTCACCGGTGTTCCGGTGACAAGGGCGGTCCACGTGTCCAAGGCGATGGCAACGGGTCCGACACCGTCGATCGTGCGGAACGGATCGAGCGTGCCGACGGTCATCGCGGGCTGAGCGTCGGCGATCGCCGTCGCCCGAACGCTCATGCCCTCGCGCCGCGGCGAGTTGCCGGCGGTTCCGTCGCTCTGCAGCAGCGACCCGCGGCCGAACAGGAACGGCACCACCGGACCGCCCGCGCTCACGCCCGGAACGCGGTCAAGGCCCGAAACGTTGTTGGTGCGACGCATGCGGACCAGGAGGGCCGAGTCGCCGACATTCGTAAAGTCCTGGCGGTTGTAGGGCTGCCACACGCCACCGACGAATCGGCCATCGCTGTGCGGCTGACCGTCGACGAACGTCCCCGCGACGATGTCGCCGTGAATCTCGTTGTCGGGGGATGAACCGCCGATCGTGCTATCCAGATTGAGCTCAAGCCAGAGCGGCTGGCCCCCGGGGCCGGTGCGGCGGTTGACCCAGACGCGCTGGGCGGTCGGGAACGCCGGGTCGCCGATGCTCAGCAGCGCGTTCGCGTCAAGGTCGTTGTTGCCGATGGCAGCAACATTGGATGTCGTCCGAAGCAGCGGCCCCGCACCGATGTTCGTGTCGGCGGGAGTTGTCGTCAGGTCGCCGTCGGCGTCAAAGGTCGCCGCGACCACCTGACTGGCACGAACGCGACGATCGATGTCCGGGGTCAGCGTCGAAGGATCATCGCGAAAACGAAGGCCTTCGACCGCCGCGGCGTCCACGGCGGTTTGCATCTGTCGCTGCGTCATGCTCCGAACGCCGAGGTCGATCACCAGGGCGGCCAGCGCGAAGATCGCGAACAACAGGATCGCAAAGCCCAGCAGAATGTTCCCCCGTCGACCGGCGCGCCCGCGAAGGTCGCGCCGCCGCGCGGCCGGCGCGGTCCTGAGCGTGACAACGGGGTTTGTTCCGGTGGCGAACATGGGGAGAAAAGCGTCAAAGAAACGAGCCGAACGAGCAGAAGGACCCGAGACGAGAGCGAAAGACCTGTCAAGGACGCGAGCGATGCTGCGAAGGGACGTTGCGGCGAGCAGTACCGGCTCGACGTGCCCACAACGCTGACGCGGACAAAGGCTTCAGATCGAAGCCCGATCGCTCACTTCTTCTCGGTGCGAGCGGGGACGACGAAGTTCGAGCGGCGCTCGCCGACGAGCGTCTCGATGGTGTGCGTCTTGGGCGATTCGGTCTTCTCGCCGACCGTCGCATCGCCGGTTCGCTCGGGGATCGACTGCTTGCGCTGCTCGTCGGTCTCGCCGGGAATGCCGCTGCGGGGCGAAACGATCAGGTTGCTGCCGTTGCCGAGAGCCTCGGTGAGCTTGGCGATCTCTTCTGGCTTGCCGGCGATCGTGAACTCTTCGACCGTGCGGCCGGGGGTGATCTCGCCGCGAGGTCCGGGGGCGCCGGGGATCACGCGAGGACGAACGGGCGAAACGACGAGGCCGTCATTGAGCACAAGCCGAACGCCCGTGAACTTCGTCGGGACCAGTTCGGTCGTCTCGCTCGTCGGCGCGGCGATCACGGTGGCGCTGCCGCCGCCGGAGGACGTCGACTCTTCCTTGAGCGGAACGGCGGCGACGATGTCGATCCTGTCGCCGCGGCTGATCATGTGGGCGCCCTGCACGCGGTTGGCGTCGAGCGTCAGGCCGCGCATGCCGGCCGGAATGGCGCTGGCCACACCCGGGCGGGTGCCGACGGGACGGAGGCTGCGCTCGGTGATGGCCTGACCAACGGCGATGTTGTCGCGGGCGACGCGGCCGATGAGCAGTTCGGGCGCGACGATCTCTTCCTTCTTGCCGAGCATCGCCAGATCCTTGGGCTCGACGAACGCGATGGACGGGCGACCGTCCGGGTTCATGAGCTTCTCGCGGGTGATCAGCTCGCCCGCGTTGATCGCACGGGCGGCAAGAGCGACCTGGATCGCATCCTTGCTGGGCTCAGGCAGATTATCGGTGTTCTGCACCTGCGGCGGTGCGGCCGCGACCTGCTGGGCGTTGCCGGGCGCGCGACCCTGCAGATTCGCCAGTAACGCGGCGGGCGACGGGGCCTGGCGCAGTGCCCAGAGCACGAAGTACGCGCCGATGACCGCGAAGATGATGACCAGAAGAATGACCGTGAGTTGGTTGTTTCGCATGAGGCTTTTCTCCAGCGTCGGCCCGAGCCGCGCCTTGGTTCTGAGGGTGCGTGGGAAAATATGCTACTCGAAAACTTCGCGTCGGTACGTGGACTGAGATGTCAACACGCGCCGGAACGGCCGGACTTCCTTCGCGAATGCCAACAGCGTTCCCAGGCCCTGCGGCCCGGCGTACGTCTGGGCTTCTCCACCACTGAGATCAACCGGCGCGCGAGACGCGGGCAGCGGCGTACCGCCACCGATCAGGCTGACGCCGGCGTCGTTGGATTCAATCACGTTGCCGATGTTCCCGCGGTACGCGCCCCGCTCGATAGTCGGGTCCGCGGCGACCTGACGAGCGGTCAGGCCCCACTGCGCGGTCATGCTTGCGGACTGGTACGGGAAGTTCATTCGAAGGGCGACAACGCCGCGCTCGGGAGAGGAGAGCGGAAACTGGCTCGCACCGCCGGCACCGGGGACCTCTTCCAGCACGCGCGCCCAGGAGATCTGCTCCGGGCCGGGGGCGGTCGCAGTGCCTGTCGGGCCGAGCACGATGGGAACCTGGACCGTAAGGAACGGCACGCCCGATGTGTCCTGAACAATCGCGCCGGGGTATCGAAGGAATCGCCGCCCGCTGAACGGACCGGATGTAACGCGCTCGACGAACATCAGCGGGACCAGTGCACGATTGACCAGCGGCATGCCGAGGGTCTGGAGGTACTCAGGGAGGGTGGTACCCGGTGCGGCGACACCGTCCGCCCAGTCGGTCACGTCCACCACGAGGAACCGCTCGCTGTAGATCTCCTGAGTGAATCGCGAGGTGGGATCGGAGAGTAGATCGTTGAGGGTCGTTTCGGGCGGGAGAGCCAAACGGGATGTTTCCCGGGCGGCCATGTCCGCCGCGGCCTGCAGCACCTGGCCCGAATAGAGCAACTGACCAAAGGTCAGGATGCCCGCGATCAGGACGTAGCAGAGCATCGCGATGAGCGCGAACTCAACCAGCGTTCCGCCGCGCCGTCGCACAGAGCTGGGCGATCGGCGGCCAGAAGCGATGCTCGCCGCGGATGGGACGGCGAAGATCGATGTGTCGTTGGTGTGGTGCATGGTGCGCATCATCGGTCCCGCCTGGCTGCGAAGTACTCCTCGTGTGGGAGCGTAGGGCTCTTGCGGGAAACGTGCTCCGCCTTCGTTGTCGCGATGGTCTTGAACCGGAGAATTTGTTCCAGAAAAGGGCATCAGAACGGTTGAATGACCCACAAGACGGTGAGACCAAGAAGGCTGAGGGCGATCGCCGGTCCATACGCGAACGCCCGTCCGCCAAAGGCGGCGACCCCGATGGCGATCGCCCCGCCAAGTATGGCCGATCCGCAGAGAACTTGCAACAAGCCCGCGGGGCCAACGGTCAATCCGATCGCGGCGACGAGTTTGGCATCGCCCCCGCCAAAGCCAAGGAGCGCAAATGCCGCCCATCCGACGGCCAGCCCGATCACGCCACCCAACAAAACGCTTACCCAATCGAGCGGATAGGGCGGGAATCCGCCGATCATTGACCCGAGCGCCCAGACCGCGATCGTGATGGGAATCCAGTCCGGAATCTCGCGCGTGCGCACGTCGATTCCCGCTGCGACCAGCGCGAGCGCCGGTGCGATCCAAGGAGAGAGTACGGCGAGCGTTTCCATGGCGAGATGTGCGACCTCGGACGGTGATCGATCACGGCGCGAAGCTTGGCGGCACGATCCACTGGATCAGTTCCGGTTGCGCAACGCCAAAGTTCGTGCTCAGCCGAGATGTGCCGGAACGCAGGTCGATGGTCTGCAGATCCGGTTGAAGCTCGTTGAAGGTGTCCGGATCAAACGGATTGTCGAGGTTCAGATCGGTGTCGACTCGCAGTTCGATGATGGCCCCGCCGCGGAGCGGGGCGTTGTCCGTCGGATGAGCATCGGGCTGCGATGCGAGGTTTGTCGTGATGGCCTCGGAAGCCTTGAGGCTCAGCAGCGAGGCAGCCCCGAGACTGACCAGCACGATTCCCGCGCTGACCAGTGCGTACTCAACGAGCGTTGCCCCGCGGCGGTCGCGCAGCATGGCCCCCCATCTGCGAAGCACACCGGAGCATCGGCGAGAAATCGGTCGGTCGGCCATGATCAAGAGTTTAGCAGAAGAACCGACGGGTCACAACCAAACACACCAGCGGCAGACCTCGCAACTTCGGACCCGCGGACGCCTCGTGCCAAATGACAAAGCCCCCCGGAAGAACCGGGGGGCTTTGGTCGAAAGACTGAATTCACGCGGCGTGGACCAGCGGAAAAGGCCCGCCCGTACTCACGCCTCGCTCACGCCAGATCAGGGCGTGAAGTCGGGGGCAGCGATGAGGGCGCCCGACCAGATGAAGTTGCCACCGGCGGTGTAGGTGTAGTTGAGGTTACCGTCGAGACGACGGGTGCCGTTGTTCGTGTCGATCTGGGGCAGCCACAGGAGCAGGTCGCCCGTCGTCACGCCAGCGCCAACCTCAGCGGGGTTCGCGCCACCGGTCGTCGGGGTGTACTCGATCAACGCACCCTGACGGATGGTGTTGTTCGAGAAGGGGGTCGAGCCCGGGATCGTCGTGGCGACGCTGTCCAGCAGCTCGCCCGTCTTGTGGCCGAGCACGGTGACGCCCAGGGCGCCAACGAGCGCAACGCCAGCGACGAGCAGCGCGTACTCAACGAACCCCTGGCCCTTACGATTCTTCAGCATCCGCTTCATAATCCATTCTCCTTTGAGAAAACGTTCCTACTCCGCCCCGCTTGCTCCGTACGACATACGCCGGTCGGAGGTGTTGTCTTCAAGCCAGGGTTACGACGTGAATGTACCACACCCCGCCACGGAGTCAAAGCACCACATCGCCTCGTGGGCATTTTGACACCCCACACTCGGCAAAAGTTGCCCGAATTAGCCCGATCCGAGGCCTATAAGTAGCGATTCCGCCAAGAACATGGCCGCCACACCACCCCATTATGGTGGATATCCGGTGATTTACTGTGGATAACTCCCGCCCAATCGATCACCCGTGAGTGGGCTCGATGGCCGCTTCATGCTCGTCCGCGTCTTCAACCCGCCCGCGCCTCGTGGGACGGATCGATTCCGAGCGCTCGCATTTTCTTGTACAGCGTTGTGCGATTGATCTGCAAGCGCTCCGCCGCACGCAGCCGATTCCAGCCGCTCAGGCGCAACGCCTCGATGATGATGCGCCGCTCTGGTTCACGCATCGCTTCATCAAGCGCTTGTGCGGCGTTCGGTGAGTGCTCGCCGCTCGCGATCGCGGGCGTTGTCGGTGAAAGGGCCTGCGGCGAGCCCACCGCGCCCGCAGGCGCCAACACCGGTGCGCTCTGGCCAGTGACCTGCGGCGGAAGATCCTCGAGCTGGATCGTCGGACGTCGCGACAGGACCACGGCGCGTTCGATCACGTTGCTCAGCTCTCGCACGTTGCCGGGGAACGGGTAGCGCCTGATCGCTTCCATCGCGTGCGGATCGACGCCGGTGACCGTCCGGCCCATCGCCGAGGCGTGCTGCGCGAGGAAGTGCTCGACCAGAAGCGGAATATCGGCAACGCGCTCGCGCAGCGGCGGCAGGTCGATCTTCACGACGTTGATGCGGTAGTACAGATCCTGGCGGAACTTGCCCTGCTGGACGAGTTCCTCCAGTGATTGGTTGGTCGCCAGAATCACGCGAACATCGACCTCGATCGTCTCGTTGCTGCCGACAGGCTCGAACTTCTTCTCCTGCAGCACGCGCAAGAGCTTGAGCTGCATGCCGGGGGATGCCGAGTTGATCTCATCGAGGAACAGCGTCCCGCCGTCGGCGGCAAGAAACTTGCCGACCTTGTCCGCGTGCGCACCGGTGAACGATCCCTTGATGTGGCCGAAGAGCTCGCTTTCGAGCAGCGTTTCGGGGATCGAGCCGCATGCCAACTCGACAAACGGTCGCGACGCACGGGACGAACGGTGATGGATCGCATGCGCGATGAGCGACTTGCCGGTGCCGCTTTCGCCGTTCATCAGCACGGTGGTCTTCGTTGGAGCGACCGCTTCGATCAGGTCATACACGCGGAGCATCCGCGCGTCGGACCCGACGATGCTGTCAAGCCCGAAGCGGGTGTCGAGCTGCTTCTTGAGCGAGCGGTTTTCCTCGAGCAATTTCTGCTGCCGCAGCGCTCGCTCAAGGGCCATGCGCAGTTCGGTATCAACGACGGGCTTGGTGAGGTAGTCCGCCGCGCCGAGCCGCACCGCGTGGACCGCGGCCTCGATCGTGCCGTATCCCGTGAGCATGAGCATCACGGTGCTGGGATGCTCCTTGGCCACGCGCTCGAGCAACTGCATCCCGTCCATCTTGGGCATGCTCACATCGGCGATGACCACGGCAAACGGCCGCACGGGCGAGCTGGCATGCTCGCCCTTCTCGGCCTGAACGATCATGCCCAGACCTTCCTCCCCGTCGAGCGCCGTGGCAACGTCATAGCCCTCCGCACGAACGAACTCCGAGAGACTCTCGGCGACGATCGGGTCATCGTCGATCACCAGCACCCGCGGCGGGCGGTCCTTCGGGCGGTCGGGTGCGCCCATCGCGGGCTTCTTGCTCACAGGAGCGGCATCGGGCGTCATGACTCAACTCCGCGTTCGTCGGGGGAGATCTTGGATCGGCTCGTCGCGTCGCCGGCGGTTCGAGCAGGATTCGTTCCGGGCACTGCCGGCATCTGCGTGCCGGCACCGGCGTCCTGCCGCGGCTCGACCAGCGGCAAGCGAATGACCAACTCCGCACCGCGGCGGTCCGTGCGGGCTCGGAGGTCCACCGAGCCGCCGTACTCGCTCACGAGTTCACGCGACAGCGACAGCCCGATGCCCAGATGGCCCGGCTTGGTCGTGAAGCCGGATTCGAACACGGGCGCGCGGGATCGTGAACCGTCGGCCTCAGGCTTCGGCGAGAGGTCGGGCGGCGGGCCGATCCCGTCGTCGGTCACAACGATCACCGCCCACGCACGCTTCGCACCAGCGGCGAATCCGTCGGACAGTTCGACCCGCTCGGCAGAAAGTTCGACGCGGCCCGTGTCTGGCATCCCCGCGGCCCTCGCATCGATGATCGCGTCCATGGCGTTGCGCAGGCCGTTGAGAACGACGGTGTACGCCGCGCCCGCACCGGCGCGATCCAGTCCATCGCCGAGCGACAGGTGCAGATCGATGCGCTCCTCGGCGGCACGCGGCTGGAGAATCGCGATCGCGTACCGAAGGGCATCGCTGAGCGTCAGCGTCGTGCTGGCCCAGCCGAAGGGCCCCCTGCCCCCCACTCCCGACGTACCGACACGGGCGGCCACGAGCGACGGGGCGATACGCGGCCGCGAAACGCCGCGAACAGTCTGGGCCATCTGCTCCAGCGCAACACGGATCGCGGCGACCCGCAGTTCAACGTCGCGCCGATGTTCGGCCGCGTCCGTGGTGCCCAGCTCGTGCAGGTTTCGGGAGAGCAAGTTCAGTTGACGCAGCGAGCCATCCAAAAGGCTCGAAAACTCGTGAACCATGGTGGCCATGCGCGCGGGCAACGCCCCCGGGGCATCATGCGAACGCAGGATGACCCCGCCGTATCGCGGCGGCAAGGCGTCGGGCTCTTTGGCGCTGTCGGCCATCACCACCGTCATCGACGCGAGCGGGATGCCACTGCAGCGGCTGTTGCAAAAAACCGACAACCGACAGTTTGCCCGGGTGTTGCCCCGAGCAAACACGCCCCGCCGGAAGCCGAAATGCGTTGACGAGCGACAACACCAGCAGCGAATCGCGCAATTGATGCGCGACTACGACGAATCAGCGTCGAGATCGCCGCGACGCTGGCTTGGTTGCCGCCTTCTTCGCGACCTTCTTGGTCACGGGCTTGGCGACCGCCTTAGTCGACTTCTTGGAACCCTTCTTGGCGACGGCCTTGGTGGGCTTCGTCGATCGGGAACTGGCGGACCTTCTCGCGGGCAGAGCTCGCTTGGTGTTGGTCTTCTTCTTCGCAGCGGTTTTCGCCGCGGGCTTCTTTTTCGCGACTGGCTTCGACCCGGGCGTCCTGCGCACCTGAATGACGCCGTCGGCATCGATGTGCGCGTCGTTCTCCGCGTCGTGCTCGTCGTGATCCGCATTGTCCGACTGAACCGGCGCATCCGCGGTCCACCGCACCTCGCGGCCCTTCAGAATCGTCCACAGCCGCTCGAGCAATTCGCGCGTTCCCTTGCGCGTCGCGGCGGAAATGCCGACGACTTCCGTATCGCGCCCAATCTTCAGATCCGCTCGCAGGCGACGGATCGCCGCCTCGCGGGCCTCGTCGCTCTCGAGAAGGTCGAGCTTGTTGAGCACGATGATCTCTTCCCGCTCGGCCAGCACCGGCGAATAGTTGAAGAGTTCCTTGCGGATGATCCGGTAGTTCTCTGCCGGCGTGCCCTCGTCGGGCATGATGTCCAGCACGTGCAGCAGCAGACGCGTGCGTTCGACGTGCCGCAGAAAGTCGAGCCCCAGCCCGGCGCCGTCGCTGGCGCCCTCGATGAGTCCAGGAATGTCGGCGATCACGAGCCGACGCTCGGGGTCGAGTTCGGCGACGCCCAGTTGCGGCGCGAGCGTGGTGAACGGGTAATTGGCGATCTTCGGGTTGGCCCGGGTCAGCGCGCCGAGCAGCGTGCTCTTGCCGGCGTTGGGCTTGCCGAGCAGACCGACATCCGCCAGGAGCTTGAGTTCAAGACGCAGGTCGAATGCCTCGCCCTCGAAGCCCGGGTGGGCGTAGGTGGGCGTCTGATTCGTCGCGGACTTGTAGTGTTCGTTGCCGAAGCCGCCCTTGCCGCCGCGGGCGATGACGAAGGTCTGTCGCGGCTGGAGGTCGACCTTGAGTTCGCCGGAGTTGGCGTCGTAGACCAGCGTCCCGGCGGGCAGACGGATAACGCAGTCACGCCCGTTGGAGCCGTGGCACTGCTTCTTCATGCCGTCCTCGCCGTCCTCGGCTTGCCAGTCGGGCCGGCCGCGGAAGTCCAGGAGCGTGTTGATCCCGTCATCAGCCTGAAGGATCACGTCGCCGCCCTTGCCGCCGTCGCCGCCCTGCGGGCCACCCTTGGGCTCGTACTTCTGTCGACGGAACGCGACGGCGCCAGCGCCGCCATGACCTGCCTGCACGCGAATGACTGCCTGATCAACGAACATGACCGAGCGTAGGGACGCTGGCGGCTCGCGCAGCGGAATCGGGCGTGTTTGGGCCGCAGATGGGCGCGTGTGTTGCCGATTCTCAACAGCCCGCACGCTCGCGGCCAAGACCCCGCCCGCGTGAACGTCGGCACCATTCGGTCCGATACACCCTTAAGCATCGCACAACGCAGGAGACACGACAATGGCAGACACCACCAACGCCTCTACCGGCTCGCTTCGGATGGTCGGTCGCAACCCCGCGGATCGACGAAAGCACCCGCGTTTTGTGCTCCCGGCGATGTACACAAGCCTCTCGATCCGACTGCTCAGCGATGACCGCTTCAGCATCGACGGAAACGCCTATGACATCAGCGAAGGGGGCGTGCGATTCGAGGCCGACCGCGGCGTCGAGCCGGGAACGGGCGTGGCGCTGCAGATCACCCTCCCGAGCATGCACAGCAGCGACAAGGGCCCCGGACGCGCGGTGTTCGTCTTCGCGAACATTGTCTGGATCGAGGACGAGGATGAGCCCGGCCCGGTCAAGATGGCCGCAGTCTTCACACGATTCGCACGCGCCGGCGATCGCGAACGCCTGCTGGCCGAGCTGGCCCAGGGTCAGTACAAGCTCGCGGCGTAAGCGCCTGAAATTCGTGAGCTTTGCGATGCGATTGGGCGTCGCGGAAGCCCGGTAACTCGGAACCCAAGGACTACACCGAGCGTGTCTAGGCATCGCCGGAAGGCGTCCCGGACTATGCTACCCTTCGAACTCGTCTCAGCGGGCCTCTGTCGCGGCCCCACAGGCGATTCTCGCGGGGCACGCCATGTCGTCCGAGCTGAGCCAACGCGTCTACGACCACCTGTGCAAGAAACTGCTCGCGGGCGAACTGCGCGGCGGGGACAGGCTCTATGAGGTCGCCATCGCCAAGGAAACCGGCGTGAGCCGTTCGCCCGTTCGCGAGGCCATGGTGCGGATGCGCGCCGAGGGGCTGCTCGACCACGTTCCCAAACTCGGCGCATTCGTGCAGACGCCCTCGGCGAGCGAACTGGCGCAACTCTTCGCCAAGCGGCAGTGGCTTGAAAGCGGTGCCGCCGCGTCGCTGGCGCAGATGCCGCCGCCGATTCACCCGCCGACTCCCGCCGCGTCGTCGCAGAACGGGCTCAATGCGCAGCCCATCGGCAACGGCAGCACCGCCAGTATCGGGACCAAGGCCAGCACAAAGATCACCGCGCCGACGTCCGCGGACGCCGCCGCGGCAGGCCCGGCGCATCCGGAAGACCCGCTGGTCGCAAACCTCCAGCGCCTTCACGACCAGACGCTTGCCCTCGCGCGCGAGTTCTACGCGGAGAACCGCGACGTCGCCAGCCCAGGCCTGGCCGATCGGCTGCTGCGGCTCGACGGCGCATTCCACATCGCGATGTTCGAAGCTCTCGGCAACGATGTCGGGCTCAAGAGCCTGGTGCGGACGCTGATGCTCATCCAGATCGCCGCGCCCCGCGGCGGCGCCGTGGCCAATCGCGAGTATGTGGCGAGGATCTACACCGATCATGATCTGGTGCTGCGTGCGGTGCGTCGACGCGATGTGACCGGCGCGTGGAAGGCGATGTGGGATCACATCGGCTGGACGACATTCACGGTGCTCGGCCCCGGCGGGCAGAATGGCGCGAGCGGCCCGGCTTCCGCAACCAACGCGGCCACGGCCCGCCGCGCGGGCGATGACTGGCCCGAGCCGATGCGCACGCTGCTGCGTTCCGGCCTCGCCGCGGCCCCGGCGATCCAAGCCCCAAAGGCCGCGATCCCACGTCAGGCGATCGTTCGCTGAGGCAACAGCCGCCCCGCGGAGAGTTCCGGCCGAACCCGGGTACGGACCCCTGTGGCGGCTATTCGTCCGCTTCCCCGGGGTCCAGCCCCGCGGCCGCGACGGGCCGACGAGCAACACCCCGAATGTCGGACTCGACTCGGGCAAAGAGGCGGCTAAACTCTCCATCCAGACATCGACGGGCCTCCCCGTCGCCATACGCCCTCCTAGCTCAGTTGGTAGAGCAGCTGACTCTTAATCAGCGGGTCGAAGGTTCGAGTCCTTCGGGGGGCACTTTCAAGGTTCGACGCTCGCTCTCGCAAAGCGTCTCCGTCTCCCAAAGTACTCGGGGTTCTTCGAGTGTTGCCCTCCTTGAGGTCGACTTTGGTGCGGTCGTGATCCGTCGCACTCATCGACATCAGGCGATGACTCGTGGTGCGCGGCCGAGTTTCTTGGTGCCTGCTGCGATGCTCGCTTCGCGTGTGCGGTGATTTGGCCTCGCGCATACCGCAACGTCGTGAACGCCCGCGAAGACGCGTTCAAACCTCTTGAGCCAGTTAAGCCCTCGAACTTGCGGCAGGGTGTACATCCATCAACCGGCGTCCATGCTCGCTCCGGCCACCAAGTCCAAAGTCGGCATCTCGATGGACTCGCCCACACGCGTCCGATAGCCGTTCATTGGCGGCAATCTGGGGGGCATGTTTCGCGAACGTTGAGGCCTGCCCAAGCCGGGTCAGGCGAATGCTGGTGGCGCGGCGATCGCAAACGCACACTCCATGACCTGTCCTCTCACGCGGATGCCGACGCGAGAGGGATGCCGCTTGTTCGGAGTACCGCAGATGAAGATCCGATCGCTTGCCTTCGCGTTTGCCGCCTGCGCTTCGTTGCACGTCCTTTCGTCGGCGTATGCCGGGCCGACGACGATCACGTTCGAAGAATTCGCCCGTCCGGGCACCGCGGCGTTCGTGACCGATCAATATGCGCATCTGGGCGTGCGGTTCTCAACCGTCCCGACGGTCGACTCTCGGGGCATCGAGCGGAGCACCGTTGATGTGATCGCGTATCCGTTCGGGGCCTTCGGCACGCGCGGCGCGGCGATGTGGGGCAACCCCGTCACGCTGTCGTTCGCCGCGCCGATCTCGAACTTCGCCGTGCTCATGGCCGACACAGAGTCCGGGACGTTTCTCGGAAGCGTCGAGGCGTTCGATGACCAGGGACGATCCGTGGCGTACACGCAGGCCTATGCGGGCACGTACAACACGCCGTGGTTCTACCAGCAGCGTCTCACGCTCGATGCCGCGGGGATTCGAAGGATTGTTCTGCGTTCCGATGCGGATGGAGCGGTGTTCGACAACATCGCCTTCACGCCCATGACCGTCCCGACACCCGCCTCCGCCGGCGTCATCGTGACGGCCATGATCTTCGCGGCGCGCCGGAAGCGTTGAGCGATCCCGAGCCCGCTCACCCAAGTCATCACGATTCGCGGCTCGCATGGTGCGGACTTCTCCGCCGTCGGTCCTGCAGTAAGGCACCGTCGCTTCGATGCCACGAAGGTGACGCAGGTCGAGTTCATCAACTCCGGCGGTCGCCGCAAAGGACGCCCAGTTTCATGGCGGGCGCGGCTGCTCATCAACGCCGACCGCCAGATCAAGTTCGGGAGCATGCTGAGCGATCCGCAAGTGGCCTCCATGGCCGCGGTGGTCCGAAGGGTGCTGCTGCCGTGATGATTCCTCGGTTCGGGCGGCGATGAGGCTCACCGCCCGGTCCCGATGAAGCTCGAGCATCGCCCCAACCGCCCCATTCTTGGGGCTCGTCGCCCAGTCGCCGGGCGGCCCCATCGCTGGCAACGCACCGCTTCTGATGACTACGACATTTCGTAGTTCGCCCAAACACGGTCCCTCAACAAGGCCCAATCTCGGGTTTTCTGACAGGATGCGGGGGAGGCGATCCTGTAGAATGGCGAGGCCAACCTCAAGGGCGCGGCGACAGGAAGAAGTCGGGCGCGAACGAATTGGGGTCGGCTGACGGTCGGGGCCGATGCCGCGGAGCGTGCGGACCGGGCCGTCAAGGGGTTGGGGCGTCGGGAAGGATTTCGACGAATCCGCAGTACGCAGGAGAAAACCATGACCAGCACCGCAGCAGTGGCCGCCTCGATCGCAGCGAACAGCACCGAGCATGCCGCGCCGACCAAGAACAAGCGGCTCGTGGCCTGGGTGAACGAGATGACCGGGTTGTGCAAGCCCGACAGCGTCGTCTGGGTTGACGGGTCGCAGGCTCTGTACGACCGCTTGTGCGACCAGATGGTCGCGTCGGGAACGTTCATCCGACTGGACCCGAAGAAGCGTCCCAACTCGTTTCTGGCGCGGTCTCACCCGTCGGACGTTGCCCGCGTGGAGGAACGCACGTTTGTCTGCTCTGCGAGCAAGGGTGATGCAGGGCCGACCAACAACTGGGCGCCGCCCGCCGAGATGCGCAAGACCGTCCGCACGCTGTTCGACGGCTGCATGCGCGGGCGCACCATGTACGTCATCCCGTTCAGCATGGGGCCGATCGGCTCGCCCATCGCCAAGGTCGGCGTGCAGTTGACCGACAGCCCGTACGTCGTCGTCAACATGCAGATCATGACTCGCGTCGGCAACAAGGTGCTCGACGCCCTCGGCGACGGGACGTACATCCCGTGCATGCACTCGGTCGGCGCGCCGTTGGCCCCGGGGCAGAAGGATGTCGCGTGGCCGTGCGAACCGGACATCGCCAAGAAGTACATCGTTCACTTCCCGGAAACCTACGAGATCTGGTCGTACGGCTCGGGTTACGGCGGGAACGCGCTGCTGGGCAAGAAGTGCCTGGCGCTGCGCATCGCCAGCGTCATGGCGCGCGATGAGGGCTGGCTGGCCGAGCACATGCTGATCATGGGCATCCAGTCGCCGAGCGGCGAGAAGACCTATCTCGCCGCGGCGTTCCCGAGCGCCTGCGGAAAGACCAACCTCGCCATGCTGGTGCCGCCGAAGGCCTTCGCGGGTTGGAAGGTCACCACGGTCGGCGACGACATCGCGTGGATCAAGAAGGGAACCGACGGCACCCTTCACGCGATCAATCCCGAGGCCGGTTTCTTCGGCGTTGCTCCGGGCACGAATGACAAGTCCAATCCGAACGCGATGGCCTCGATCTCGAAGAACACGATCTTCACCAATGTCGGTCTGACCGACGACGGCGACGTGTGGTGGGAAGGCCTGACCGAGACGCCCCCTGCGCACCTGATCGACTGGAAGGGCGAGGACTGGACCCCCGCCGCGGGTCGCCCCGCGGCACATCCCAATGCCCGGTTCACCGCGCCGGCGAGTCAGTGCCCGTGCATCGACTCGGCGTGGGAGGATCCGGCGGGCGTGCCGATCGCGGCGTTTGTCTTCGGCGGACGCGTGAGCAAGGACATGCCGCTGGTCTTCCAGGCGTTCAACTGGTCGCACGGCGTGTACCTGGCCGCGACGATGGGCTCGGAGGCAACGGCCGCCGCGATCGGACAGGCGGCGATGCGTCGCGACCCGATGGCGATGCTTCCGTTCTGCGGGTACAACATGGCCGAGTACTTCACGCACTGGCTGAACATCGGCCGACGCGTCAGCAACCCGCCGCGGATCTTCCGCGTGAACTGGTTCCGCAAGAACGACCAGGGCAAGTTCATCTGGCCGGGCTTCGGCGACAACATGCGGGTGCTCAAGTGGATCGTTGATCGCGTGCACGGTCGCGGTTTCGCGGTGGAGAGCCCGCTGGGCTGGATGCCGCGCCACGAGGACATTGACTGGACGGGTCTGGAGTTCCCCGCCGCGGCGTTCTACGACCTCATGTCCGTTGGTCGCGAGGCGGGGGCGACGGAAGCCCGCCAGCACGAAGAACTCTTCGACAAGTTCCTGGATCGGCTGCCGAAGGAGTTCGTGCTGGAGCGTGAACTTCTCCGTTCGCGGCTTTGGCGATCACCCGATCGCTGGGAACTCGCTCACGAGGTTTGAGCCTTTCTCGATGTGACACGTTGGATCTTCACGCCGCCCCGAAGATCGCCCGCTTGAGCGGGTGGCCTTCGGGGCGGCGGTGCTTTCTGCTCACGGAGGATCGACCGGCAGCGTGAGACCTCGGGCGCTCACCGCACGGGCGGGCGGCCGCGACGGCGACGTGTTGCGGCGTTCGCACTCGGGCGAGCGCCGGCGATGGCCCGTTCGATTGCACCGCGAAGTGTGGGCGAAAGCGAGCCCTCGTCGAGTTGCCTGCAGGCGGACTGCACCAAGTCCAGTTCGCGGAAGACCGATCGGCATCTCGCGCAGACTTCGGCCTTGGGTATGCGTGTCGCCGCGCCCGGGCGGTCGCGATCCATCGCACGAAGTTTGGTCATGAGCAGATCGATGCACACCCGCTTTTCGTAGATGGGTGCCGGAGCGATGACGGCCGGGGCCTTCGCGGTCATCGCCTTGCGGAGCGCAAGGCGGGCGCGAAGGAGCCTGGTCTTGACCGTATTGGGTGTCAGGCCAAGTGCCGCGCCCGTATCGCGAACGCTCATTCCCGTGAGTTCCTTCAGCACCAGCGGCAGACGCAGGTGCTCCGGCAACTGAGCAACCTCCGACTGAACTCGCCGGACCGCTTCACGCTCTTCCGCAGGGCTGCTCTCCCGAGACGGCTCGATCGCCGCGGCCATGACGCTGGTCTCCTGCCATGGCATGAGCTGCGACAGCGCGGGCGCTCGGCGATCGACTCCGCCCTTGCGTCGGATTCTGGCCTTGCAGCAACGCGCGGCGATGGAGTACAGCCACGTCCCCGGCGACGACTGGCCGCGGAAAGTGTGCCACTTGCGGAAGGCCTGCAAGAACGCATCCTGAACCATGTCCTCCGCGTCGGCGCGGTGCCCGCACAGCCGCAGCGCCAGTCCGTGCAGCCGAGCGCCGTGAGTGGCCATGAGCATCGCGACGGCTTGCGCAGCGGGGGTGCCGGGTGACGGGTCCGCAGCGGACGTGCGTCGCGACGGGCCGATCGACGCGGCGACGCGGGTCATCGCGCCGCTCCGTTGCGGGCCCCGCGCGCGGCGTGCGCGGCCACCAGCAAGCGTCGGGCCGCGAGTTCGCCCAGCGCGATGCGCTCGCCGCGCTCGTTCTCGATGGTCAATGTCCCGGCCAGCGGCTCGACGCTCCGCACGCGAAGCCTCGCGCCGACGACAACGCCGCGCCCCTGCAGGAAACGGAGCGACTCCTCGCGCTGATCGAGCACCTGCGCCAGCGTGACCCGCTCGCCCGCGCCGCACTCGCTCAGCGGCTGGAGCGACCGCTCGGCGATCCGACCGTTCGCACCGGGGATCGGGTCGCCGTGGGGATCGAACTCGGGGTGGCCAAGATGGCGATCGAGCGCCTCCAGAACGCGGGACGAAACCGCATGCTCCAGACGCTCGGCCTCCTCGTTGACGACGGACCAATCGAGTTTGAGCGTTCGAACAAGAAAGGTCTCGACCAGGCGATGCCGCCTGATGATGTCCAGCGCGACTCGGGTGCCCTTGGGTGCGAGGGACACGCCGCCGAAGCGCTCGTAGCGGGCCAGCCGAGCACGGGCGAGTTTCTTGATCATGCTCGTGGCGGTCCCGGTGGTCACGCCGACGGCGGCGGCGATACGGGTCATGCCGGCCTCTCCCGTGGGGGACTCCCGGCAGAGGGTGTAGATCGCCTTGAGGTAGTTCTCGACGGCCTCTGTCGCCATGCGTGGCTCCTGTATCTGATCGCACGCGAGGGTAGGAAGCCGCGGGGCTCCGCCGCCGGCAGTCGGTGCCGGGGACAGGTTCCGGACCGACCAAGCCCGAGACTTTGAGTGCGCATACTCTTGATGTGGACGGACCGAACTTTACGGGAAAGTTCGCCGACCCAGTTGCCGATATCCTGAGGAACCTCGCATGTTCGCAACGCAGAGCAATACTGGACCCCGGCGCGGCGCGACGCACCGCTCCGGACTTCGTGGGGTCGCGTCGGGTGTGTTCGCCGTCGTGGTCGCGGCCCTCGCAGCCGTCGCCGCCGGTGCCCCGGCAGCCGCCGCGGCGAGCGAGCCGCTGAAGATCGTCGCGACCACGGGCATGCTCGGCGACGCCGCTCGCCACGTCGCCCGCGAGCGGGCGAATGTGAGATCGCTGATGAACGAGGGCGTTGACCCGCACACGTACAAGCCCACGCCGGGTGATGTGCGAGCCATGTCGGACGCCGATGTGATCTTCTACAACGGGCTGCACCTCGAGGGCCGGATGGCCGACGTGATCGTGCGGATGGCTTCGCGCCGCACCGTCGTCCGCGCGACCGAGGCCATCGATGAATCGCTGCTGCGTGAACCGGCGGAGTTCGAGGGGCACTTCGACCCGCACGTGTGGTTCGATGTTTCGCTGTGGAAGCCCGTGGTCACGCGCGTGCGCGATGCGCTGATCGAGAAGGACCCCGCGGGCAAGGATGCCTACATCGCCGCGGCGGGTGAGTACCTGGCGCTGCTGGATGAACTGCACACGTATGCCCGATCGAGCATCGCGACGATCCCGGAGCGCAACCGCGTGCTCGTGACGGCGCACGATGCCTTCGGCTACCTCGGCCGGGCATATGGCCTTGAACTGCTCGCCATCCAGGGCATCAGCACCGACAGCGAAGCGAGCCTGCAGGACATCAACGCGCTGGTCGACACGCTTGTGACGCGCAAGATCCCCGCGGTGTTCATCGAGAGCACCGTGCCGCGAAAGACCATCGACGCGCTCATCGAGGGGTGCAGGGGCCGCGGCCACACCGTGCGCATCGGCGGCGAACTCTACAGCGACGCGCTCGGCCCGAGCGGCACGCAGCAGGGCACGTACGTCGGCATGGTCGTTCACAATGTTGAGCAGATCACCAAGGCGCTCGGCGGCACGCTCCCCGCAGATCGGCCGGCTCGCCTGGCGGCCTACCTGGCTCGCTTCGAAAAGCCCGCTGAGAAGTCGCCGGCCACCACGCGGCCGCCCGCCGACTCCAACGAGCCTGCGCCCGCGCCGAACGCCCCCTCGGCACCATCGGTGAAGCCATGACGGCCGGACCATCGCCCGAGCCTGCGATCAACGCCGCGGCACCCGCCGGCGTGAGCGTGGAATTCCATGACGTGACGGTCGCGTATCACCGCAAGCCGGTGCTGTGGGATGTCGATGTGCTGCTGCCCACGGGTCGGCTCATCGCGGTGGTCGGGCCCAACGGCGCGGGGAAGTCCACGCTGCTGAAGGCGGCGCTGGGGCTCGTTCCGCTGGCCAGCGGAACGATTGAGGTGCTGGGCGGTCCGATGAAGCGCGCTCGCTTGCAGGTCGGGTATGTGCCGCAGCGAGAGGCCGTGGACTGGGACTTCCCGGTTGATGCGCTCGATGTGGTGCTCATGGGCTGTTACGGGCGGCTGGGGTGGATCCGCCGCCCCGGCGCACGCGAGCGGTCGCGGGCGCTCGAGTGCCTTGCGAAAGTGGGCATGGCCGACTATGCCCATCGGCAGATCAGCCAGCTATCCGGCGGTCAGCAGCAGCGAGTGTTTCTCGCGCGGGCGCTGGCGCAGGACGCGACGCTGTACTTCATGGATGAGCCGTTCGCGGGCGTGGACGCGGCGACCGAGCGGGCGATTGTCGATGTGCTGCGCGACCTTCGCTCGCAGGGCCGGACCGTCGTTGCCGTGCATCATGACCTGCAGACCGTGCCGGAGTACTTCGACCACGTGCTGCTGCTGAACATGCGGCTCGTCGCGGCCGGACCGGTCGAGACGACCTTCACACGCGAGAACCTGCGACGGACCTACGGCGGACGATTGACGATCCTCGATGAGGCCGTGGACGCGGTCAGGCGAGAGGGGCTCTAGTCGCCGCGAATCCTCGAGCACCATGGACGAACTTCTCCGACTCATCACGCTGCAGGACACCAACACGCGGATCGTGCTTCTGGGCACGACGCTGCTGGGAATCGCCGCGGGCGTGGTCGGGGCGCTCGCGCTGCTGCGCAAGCGCTCGCTGGTCGGTGACGCCGTGGCGCACGCGGCTCTCCCGGGCATCTGCCTGGCGTTTCTGGTCGTTGGTGATCGGAGCACGCCGGCGTTCATAGTGGGCGCGACGATCACCGGCGTGCTCGCCGCGGCGTTCGTGTCGATGGTTCGCAGGCTCACCCGGGTCAAGGAGGACGCCGCGATCGCGATCGCCATCGGCGGGTTTTTCGGCGTGGGAATCGTCCTTTCGTCGATCATTCAGCAGCAACCGGGCGGACGCAGCGCGGGGCTGGACAGCTTCATTTTCGGCAAGGCCGCCAGCATGGTCACCAGCGACGCGCTGACGATTCTCTGCGTCGCCGCGGGCGTGCTCGGCGTTTGTGCGCTGCTGATCAAGGAGTTCCGGCTGCTGTGCTTTGACCGCGAGTTCGCCGCGGGGCAGGGCTGGCCGACGTTTTCGCTCGACCTTCTGCTCATGGGCCTGGTGTGCGCCTGCACGGTCGCGGGGCTGCAGGCGGTCGGCGTCGTGCTCATCGTGGCGCTGCTGATCATCCCCGCCGTCGCCGCGAGGTTCTGGACCAACCGCCTGAGCGTGATGCTCTGGCTCTCGGGGATCTTCGGCGGGCTCGCGGGGCTCGCGGGGACCGTTCTGAGCGCAACGGTCCCGACGCCCGAGGGGTCGCTGTCTCGCGGCTGGCCAACCGGCCCGCTGATCGTGCTCGTCGCGGCGGGGCTGTTCGTTGTTTCGCTGCTGCTGGCCCCACGCCGCGGGCTGGTTGCGGACTTCGTTCGACGCTGGTCGCTGCGCCGACGGATTGCCCTGCAGAACCTGCTGCGCGATGCGTTCGAGGCACTCGAACCTGGTCACGACCTGTCGATCGCCTGGAGCGCCGCCAGCGTCGCTCGCGGCGGGGCGTGCTCGCCGGCGACGCTCCGTCGGGCTGAGCGCAAGGGGCTCATCACGCGCGACGGCTCGCTCTGGCGGCTGACCGATGACGGCCGCGCCGCGGCGGCGCGGGTCGTGCGCTCGCACCGGCTCTGGGAGTTGTACCTCATCGAGCAGGCCGACATCGCGGCGGACCACGTTGACCGCGATGCGGACCAACTCGAGCATGTTCTGCCCGCGCCGGTCCTGGCGCAACTGGAGTCACGGCTCGCGCAGGAGGGCCGCCTGCCCGCGACCACCCTCGCGGTCGTGCCCTCGCCGCACCCGCTCTCGCCGCCGCCGCCGGTTTCCGATGCCCCGCGGCGAGCGGGGCGCGGCGCTCGCGGCTCGATGATCGTGCTGGCAACGCTCGGGGCGCTCGCCCTGGCGCAGCCGGCACGCGCGGCGGATGCGCCGAGTCACGAGCACGCCCGCGTGCAGGCAGTCATTGCTGGCCCCGCGACCCCTGCGCCCGCCCCAGCGCCCGCCGCGGCGCTCGGCCACGCCGACACCGGCGACACCGGGGGCGAGATCGCACAAAGCCGCACGCCTTCGCGTGCCGACGGCGTGTTCTTCCGCATCGGAACGTACGAGGTTCGCGCCGATGACTTCTGGACCGCGGGCACCGCGGTGGTCTGCTGCGTCTCTTGCGGTGTACTGGGCTGCTTCCTTGTGCTGCGGCGGATGTCCCTGCTGGGCGACGCGATTTCGCACGCGATCCTGCCGGGTCTGGCGCTCGCGTTCATCATCACGCAGAGCCGCGCGCCGGGGCCGATGATCGCGGGAGCGATGATCGTCGGGGTGATGACAGCGCTGCTTTCCGGCGGGCTCAACCGCTGGGGCAAGGTGCCCGAGGACGCGTCCATGGGCGTGGTCTTCACGACGCTCTTTGCAATGGGCGTGCTGCTGATCACGCTCGCGGCGCGCGATGTGGACATCGATCCCGGCTGCGTTCTCTACGGATCGATCGAACTTGTCGCGCTCGAACTGATTCCGCTCGGGCCGATCGAGGTGCCGCGCGCCTTTGCGTGGCTCGGCGCCGTGCTGCTGATCAACCTGACGTTGCTGCTGGTGTTCTACAAGGAACTCAAGATCGTCTGCTTCGACCCCGCGCTGGCCACCACCCTGGGCATCAGCGCGACGCTGGTTCACTACGGGCTCATGACCGCGGTCGCGACAACCTCCGTCGCGGCGTTCGAGAGCGTCGGCTCGATCCTGGTCATCGCGATGCTCGTTGCGCCGGGCGCAACGGCGCATCTGCTGACCGATCGCCTCTCGCGCATGCTGCTGATCGCCGCGGTCATCTCGGCGCTCTCGGCGGTCGCCGGCTATGCGTTCGCGGTGGCGCTCAACACCTCCGTCGCGGGCATGATCGCGTCGGTCTCGCTGGTGCTGTTCGTGCTCGCGGTGGTGGCGGCACCGCGGCACGGCGTGCTGGCCCGCGTGCTCTTTGCTCGGCGACTCAAGCCCATCGACGCGGCCGGGCTGCCGGCGGAATCGCCGCACCAGAACTGATGGCACTGAGGGCACTGAAGGCATAGGGGCCCCGACAGCGCCGCGCGAGCGATCTGACCGCACGGCCGATGCTCCTGCGGCCCCCCCACCACCTCCACCCATCACCACTTCACCACGTCCATCACCACCGCTCAGGCGTGATCGCTCCGCGCTGGGGCGGCCGCGCCCGCCGCGGCCGCGCTGCGGGCCCGCGAACGAAGGCCCTCGATGACCTGCTTGGCCATGACCTGTGCGGTCGCGACTTCTTCAACGGTCACGTGATCGGCTCCGAGCTGCATCGCCGTCATCGCCTTGCTGAGGAAACTCGTGCGTGCGGCGATGTACACATCCGGGCGCATGCCGCGGATCTGCTCGCACGCGCGCATCACGGCCTCATCATCGGGCACGGTCAGGATCACCGCGTCGGCGCGATCCAGCCCCGCGGGCTCGAGGACCTCGATGCTCGAGATATCGCCGTAGATCGCCTGACGGCCCAGGCGTCGCTGCGTGTCGATCGTCACGCGGTTGAGATCCACGATGCAGAACGGCACGTTGGCGACCTCGAGCTGATCCGCCAGCGAGCGTCCGACCACGCCGAAGCCGGCGATGATCACGTGCGAGGCCACGCGATCGCTCGGCGCCGGCGTGGCATCCGGGCTCGCCTGGGCGGAGGCGTCAGCGGTCGCGGCATCCCCTGAGACCGCTTCGCCCTCGGCCGCGGGCTTGGGCGTCGTCGCGGGCTGCTGGGCTTCGCGCAGGCTCGCGGAGGCGGCGAAGCGGTTGACCGGAATGCGGTCGGTCCATCGCGCCAGCTTCGGGCCGAGCCCGAAGAGCACCGGCGAGAGGCACAGCGAGATGATCACCGTCGCGATCACCGCGGCCCCGGCCACATCATCGACGAGCTTGAGCTCCATCGACATGCTCAGCAGCACGATCGTGAACTCGCCCGCCTGCGCCAGCAGGAGGGACGATCGCATCGACACCGTCGCCGTCGCGCCCAGAGCCCAGCTCGTCAGCGCGATGACGCCGAACTTGACCAAGATCACCGCGACCGAGAGCGCCAGGATCAGCATCCACTCATCGCGCACGACGCCCAGGTCCAGCTTCAGCCCCACGGCGGTGAAGAACACGGCCATGAACAGGTCGCGCATCGGCATGAGCTGCCCGGCGAGCTGGTGCTTGGCGCTCGTGCCGGCCAGCAGAAAGCCCGCGACGAACGCGCCGAGTTCCGCGCTGAAGCCCAGGCCCGCGGCGAAGACCGCCGTGCCCAGCCCCGCGCCGGAGGCGATGACCAGCGGAATCTCCCCGGCCCGCCCGGCGCTGGCGACGAGCATCAGCCGCGGCAGCGCCACCCGCGCCGCGGCGATGTACACCGCCATGAGCACGATCCCCGCGGCGTACTTGGCCAGTTCCGGCCAGGCCGCCGGCAGGAGGAACGCCGTCGACGTCACGGCCTCCGCCTGCCCGCCCTGGGCGGCGTTCTGCCCGGCCCAGAGGGCCAGGACCGGCAGCAGCGCGAGCATCGCCAGCGACAGAAGGTCCTGCGCGATCGAGACGGCGATGCAGATGCGGCCGATGAGCCGGTGCACCAGCCGCTGCTCCTGAAGGATGCGCACGATCACGGCCGTCGAGCTCATCGACATCGCCATCGCTACCGCCAGCGCGGGCCACACGCTCGCGGAGCCACCCCCAAGGAGCACGATGAGAATGGGCCAGAGCACCAGCACAACGCCCGCGGTGGAGATCACGCCGATGGCCAGCACGCTGACCATGCCCCCGCCGCGGAGTTCCGATGGGTCCATGTGCAGGCCGATGGTGAACATCAGCAGGATGGTCGCGACCTGCACGATGCCCGCGATGCTCTGATCGCCGCTGATGAGCCCCAGGGCGGTCGGCCCGATGATCGCGCCGGTCATGAGGAACGCGGGGATCGTCGAGAGCCGGATGTACCGCGCGGCAAGACCGACCAGGCCCGCCGCCAGCAGCATCAGCAGCAGGTCAACGACGACGGGACGGTCGCCGGTGGCCTCGGCGAGCAGCAGCATGGGCGAGATTGCATTCACGGTGCCGGATGGTACGGCCGATCAGCGCCAGGACACGATGACGACTTCGGTCATCGGCGGGGTGGTGGTGCCGAGCCGGTCCATGCGCCAGCATCCGCCGCACTCGGGGCAGGTGGCCATGGTGGCCGACCCGGCCGCGATACTCGTGCCCCTGATGGCCCCGGGGTTGGCCGCGGCAGGGGGCTCTGTGTTGGTCTCGGTCTCTGGCTCGGTCTCTGGCTCGGTCTCTGGCTCGGGCTCTGGCTTGGGCTGGCCGCGCGCTTCGCCCGCGGGCGGCGGCGCATCGATCAGCCCGCGCAGGTCGTACCCGCAGCTCGGGCAGCGGTGCCGTCCGAGCATCGCGCGGATCATCGCCTCGCCGAGCATCGACCGCCACCCCAGCGCCCCGCGCACCGCCGTGCCCGCGGCGATGAACAGCGAGGTGAACACCGGCGTGAGCATCAGCAGCCACAGCCCGCTGGGGCCATCAAAGATCAGCAGCAGCACGATCATCGTGATCAGCCCGATCGCGCCGATGAGCATCAGCAGCCGCCCGTCGAGCGCCGCGCGGGCGAAGGCCCCCGCGCCGGAGGAGACGAAGCGCCGGTGCGACGGGATCAGCAGCCGCAGCGCAGGCAGGATCGCACGCGGGTGCAGCCCCAGAACCCTGCCGACATCATCGGGACTGCGGAAACAGATCATGGTGTCATCCGACAATTCGGCCCACGCCCCCCACCCCCCACCCCCCCACCGCCCCAACTCCCGGCGGCTCAGGCCCCCCGCACGCCCGCGGCACGGGCGATCGCGCCGTCGACCGCCTGCACAACAACGAACCGCGTCTCGAGCTTGAGCTGGCGCAGGAACCGCATGATCTGCTCGGGCAGCCTGGTCAGGATGAGCCTCACGCCGCGTTGGCGGCAGGCATCATCGAGCTGCAGCAGCGCGGTGATCGCGATCGAACTGACGATCTGCACGCCGGAGAAGTCCAGCACGAGCCCCGCGCCGGGGACGCGGGGCAGACGCGCATCGACTTCCTGCTGCAGCGGAATGACCGTCTCGCCCGTCATGCGATCGGGAAGCTGCATGAGCAGAACGCTCGCATCGGGGCCAACGAGTTGGGACATCAACGCCTCTGACACGCGAAGGAATGGTACGCCCGGCGAGCCCGGCACGCCGAAGAAGGCCATCGGGAATCGGCCTTGGGCCATCGGGCATGGGCCATCGGGGAGCGGCGGACGGCCAGCGGCCATAGGCCATCGGCCAACGGCCACAAATGAAACCGGGGCCGCGCCCCGCGCGGCCCCGATGAGGTCCTGCCTTCGTTCCGGCCGATAGCCGATGGCCCAAGGCCCAACGCCTGTGGCCCAACGCCGATGCCCGCTCCGGCCCCCCCCCTCCCCACTCACGCCGCGAGCCGTGCGCCGTTGTCGAGGGTCATCTGCGAGCGGATGGTCGTCTCGCCGCCGCCGCGGCCGAAGGCGATGGTGAGGATCGCGCTCTCGGGGCCGATGCTCCGGCCGCGAGCGCCCTGCACGGTGTACTGCACGCTGCGCGCCCCGGCGGGCACATCATCATCGATGAATCGCTTGCCGCCGGTGACGCCGACAACCTCCGATGCGGTGGTGCCGGTGCTCGTGGTGATGCGGCGGCGGATGGTGTACACCGTGCCGACTCCGCCCCACTCCTCTCCGCCCCCAGCCCCCCCCCGCGCGAGTCCGGGATCACCGACAAGACATCGAGATCCCGCCCCATCGACACCGGACGCCGGCTCTGAGGCTCTGCGAAGAGCCGGATCGTGTGCGGTGGTGGCAAACAGCCGCGAAGAGATCACAAGAAGAACGCGTCATCACCGGTCCGGGCTCTCCGGCGGCGCGAAGAGTTCCGGCGCGACGGCCTTGAAGTCCTCGACCGTGATCGGCCGCCCGAGCGAGCGCAGCATCTCGATCCTCTGGGCGATGACGGCGGGCGGCAATGCTCCAAGGTTGATGCCGCCGATGGATTCCTCTCCCTCGCCGAGCAGACTCAGGATGCGCGACATGAGTTCGCCCCCACCGCCCTCGATCCCGCCCTGACCGGAAGGCCCGGAGAGGCCGCAGCCCTGAAGGAAGTACGTGAAGAACGCCTGAAAGTCGCCGTTGTCCAGCGCGCCATCCGGCCCGCCCCCGCCGATGCCCACCGGCCCGCCGTATCCCGGCCATGCCGGATGAACCTCGCCATCGGTGTTGGCGATATCCGCGGCGGAACACAGGAGCGAATTACCATAAAGACTTGGGCAATCGGTCGAACTGAAGTACGCCGCAAAGAACGCGCTGAAGTCACCGTTGTTCAACTGACCGTCGGGCCCCCCACCGGTAAGCACGGTGTTGCCGTCGGTGTCGGCGATATCCGCGGGGTTGCAGCCCCGGACTTCGCATGCGTCAAGCACACCGTTGAAATTCAGGTCAACGTCCTGGAGCTGGTAAAGGTCGCAGGTGTCCGGAACACCGTTCCCATTGCAGTCGGCAATCTGAGTAAATCCAACGAAAGCACTTGCGGGAATGAACTCCGACGCGTCGCGACCGGTTAACCTCACACTTACTGAGTTCGCGGGTCCGGGCGAACCGGGCCCGGCTGGTCCGCCAATCCCATGGATAGCCAAGGATCGCAGCGTGAAGGGGCCATCAACGCCGCTGGTGCCGATACTCATCCCGTCAAAGGACATGTTCAGGCGAATCGCCTCGAGCGGTGCGGATACATTCTGAGCCAAGACCTCAAAGTTCCCCCGTGCCACCGCCACCGGTGCGGCACAATCATGAGCGGTGATTTGCGCAACGTATTCATAATGCCCACTGAATGCGGCAATCATTGGCAATTCTGCCCGGAGCACCGAGTATGGAGCCGCGGCGGGGCCCGTAGAATCACCCGGGGTAAAGACCGTCGGACCGATGGGCCGAAACGCCGGACGCTGAAATCCAAAGATATCGTAGGCTTGGGTATCATGACTCAGGTCCATCTCCGCATCGACCAGACGAGATTCCCCATCACGCATGGAGAAAAGCTCAACGGACTTGACGGCGAATGGACCAGCACTCCCGAGTCGATAGATCTCTGACGCCTGGAGCGCAGCAACAGCAACCTGGTCCCCGGCTTGCAGGCTCGAAAGACCCTCGACCAATACGAACTGCCCCGCCGCGGTCTGGATTCGAACGGCGAGCCTGTACTCGCCGGGATTGTTGACAACAACCGGAAATGCGAGCGAGATGCGGTTCCAGAGCCCATCGGGCTCGAAGTCCTGCGCGACATCCGTGATCACCAGCGGCCGCACGAACCCCGCCGGGCCCCCGCCGTTGCCGAGAATCTCGACACGCTTGATGTCGCTCCTGACGTACGAAACGACGACGGGATTGCCCCCCTGATCGACGGTGACCTGCCCGCTCGCCTGGAAACGAACATCGTACAGACCGGCGGGCGGCAGGCCGAAGTCGCCCACGAACGTTCCATCCGCCGCGTGCACGTCGGGCGCGGCACCGTCATCACGCAGCGTGATGACGACCTCCGGTACCGGAGGCCCGACAAACGGCTCCGGGTCCACCGGAACGAGCGTCGCCGTCACGGTGGGGTACGGCGGAGGGAGCGCGTTGTTCGGATTGGGCGGAGCAGCGCCGTTGACAAACAGACCCGCTGAAATACGGAGCGGGACGCCGTTGGGGCGGACGTTCCGGCCGACATCACCGATGAACCCGACTTTGCTCTGCGAGCGCCACATCACCAGGCCTAGCGCCAGGTCGTCGACTCCAGCGCGGAGACCAAAGCGGAGCGTGTACTGTCCGCGCAACGCGCTGGTGTTGAGAAAGTACTCATCTGCGGCACCTGTGACCGCCGGCTCTCCGTCGGGCCCAGCGGGAACATCAACGGAGTTGCGCTTCGCGGATCCCCACGTCTCTCTCAACTCCGTAGCCGAGGTGAGATCCATCACCCGACCGGTCGGGTCGACAAGCGAAGACCATGAAGTGACGTCACTATGCACGACGAGTATGCGTCCCATGAACACCTCATCGAAGCCGATGGACACCTCTGCAACCGCTTGGTTCGGCAACACGGCGACCTGGATCGAATGGCCGGTATTGAGCGTGACAGACTGTGCGCCAAGTGCCTGGCCACTCGGACTCCACAAACACCCGAGCGTTACAAGCATGAGCGACAAAGTCGCGACGCGGGTACTGATGCTGGACATCTGGAGCGCATCCTCTTCTTCGTTTCGGGGTTGCGAAATATCACCTGCACGCGCTCTTGCACGCTCAAACGCGTCGGGTGCGTGGCACCGGTTGGTTCCCTCGGCGTGCCACCGGCTCGTCGGGCTGGGGGGGCTTGGGGGGGCTTGGGGGGTGGGGGGAGGGGGGGTGGCGACGAGGCGGTGCGTTCTTGCTTGGGCGTTTGGTCAACACGCTGACGGTTCCAGGTTCCGCGGTACGACCGCCTCGACTCGCCGACAACTCCCACACACTCGCGGCGGCGGCACCATCCCGCGTCCGTGGTCGTGGTGAGTGTACAGGAGAATAGGGAGGTCGGTGAGCGATTTTTGCGTGAAGGTCTTGTTTGAGCTCGCTCAGTTTCCGCTGCGAGTGACCGGCAAGCAGCCGCGGGCGAGGGGCGTAGATGTTTGGTATGTGTGCGGTTTTTGGACTGCGCAGAGGCCTTCGGAGGGCGTGACGAGCCGTTCGTCACGCGTGACGAGGAGTTCGTCACGCGTGCAAAGGAGTTCGTCACGCGTGCAAAATGATTTTGCGCGCGCTCCGCGAAGGGCGAATGGGGGTCGGATCGACGCGGGAACGACGCTGGATCGATGAAAAGTCGTGCGCGATGGTCGATGTTCGGTGTATGTGCGACAAGGGGCGAGAACTCGGAGGGGAGTTCTCAGATACGGGAAAGGTGTGTGTGTGTGGCGGGAGTGCCCCCTCCGCCGCGAAGACGCGGCACCTCCCCCGGTAGGAATGTTCAGATCCAGGACATAGGTGGCGCTGCGTCAGGACATGGGTGACGGTG